>QWCK01002391.1_pt1 | contig 51540 bp, 58 predicted proteins | sample 1972571 | NCBI WGS metagenome assembly QWCK01 (sample SAMN09866710, study PRJNA288562) | Human gut metagenome isolate term2_stool, whole genome shotgun sequencing... | isolation source: gut | host: Homo sapiens | place: USA: California | reverse complement strand
TATTTAGTATATCATGGGAGGCTTTTTTACTTGAAGCTAAAGCTTATTTTCCTACCACCAGCATAGCTGGTGGTTTTTTCATCCTAAAGCGTACAAAAAAATAAGTACATCTTCCGATGTACTTAAGGCAAATAGCCCAAATGTTCCAATAAAACCTTGCTCCCTATTAAAATCAAGAGAATTCCCCCCAAGACCTGGGCCCACTTCTCCCATTTTTGTCCAAAATAATGGCCCAGATAAAAGCCCACAAAGGACAAAAGGAAGGTACACAGGCCGATAAAGGAAGCTGACTGGTAGATATTGACCTTTAAAACTGCAAGGCTCACCCCGATAATTAAGGCATCAATGCTGGTGGCAATGGCCAAGGGCAGCATCTCCTTAAAGGAAAAACCCCCAGACAGGTCTTTTTGGCTATCCGCCTCCCAAATCATATTAAGGCCTAAAATAGCCAGGAGAATAAAGGCAATCCAATGGTCCCAGGCTTGGATGGTCCGGTAAAAACGAGCGCCGAAAAAATAACCGATAAGGGGCATAAAGGCTTGGAAAAAGCCAAAGTAAAGGCCCACAATAAGCCCTTGCTTGACCTGGGCTTTCTTCACTGTCAAGCCCTTGCACAAGGCCACAGAAAATGCATCCATAGATAGGCCCACTGCTGTTACCAATAATGTAATAAAATCCATTCCTTCCCCACTCTCTAGATAAAATCTTGTTCTATTATATAAGTTGCTAGAAGATAATTCAAGTCTCCTAGCCCTTTAGGGGGCGGTTTAAGGCCGCTTCCACTTCCTTCCATTGTGGAAAAAACCGGTCCAGGTAGGCGTAAAAGGCCTGGTTGTGGTGGTCTTCCATGAAGTGGACCAACTCATGGACCAAGACATAATCCAGGGCCTGGTAGGGTCTTTGGGCCAGGTAGAGACTGAGCCAAATCCTCTGGTCTCTTGGATTACAGGTCCCCCAACGACTGGTCATCTTTTTCACCCTCCAGTCCTTGGGATAAAGGCCCAGGATTTTTGACCAATAGGCCAGTCGGTCTGGGACCCGGGTCTTGACCTGGCCCCGGTAAAATTCTAAAAGCAAGGCCTCTCGCCCCTCCCGATCCAGGTCTTCTTTCAGACTCATAAGCACTTCACCTTCCCTTAGGTCCACCTGGTTTCTTTTCTGGCCCAAGACTATCCTTAAGGGATAGGCCCTTCCCCATAAAAAATGTCTCTCCCCCTCTATATAGGCCGGGTCCTCCAGGACCTGGTCTGGAGAAATCCTCTGAAAGATCCAGTCCTTCTTATCCTCTAAAAAAGCCAGGGCCCCCTGTTTTCCTAGCCTTTGGTCCAAAGATAGGGAAATTTTTCCTTGACTGGGATGAATCCGTAAGTAAATATTCTTTTGTCCCCTGCCATAGGTCAGGTCAATGGGATAGCCGTAGAAATTTATTTTTTCCTTCATGTCCTCTCCTTTGTTTCCTCCTTCTATTATAAGGGAAATATAAGAGAAAAATAAACTCTAAAAGATTCTTTCTTGACCTTGCACTTTTTTTAAAAAACTATCATAATGAAGAGTGATTGGAGGTTATATAAATATGATTGATGTTATCATTATAGGCGCCGGCCCTGCAGGAGTTAGTGCAGCCTTATATGTAAAAGCAAGAGGCAAGAATGTCTTGCTTCTTGAAAAAGATAAAATTGGTGGTTTAATTGCAAATGTTTCTAAAGTAAGCCACTACCTTTCTTTGGAAAAGGACGAAACCGGACCCAGTTTTGCAAAAAAATTAGCTGATCAAGTGGCCCAGGCCCAAATCCCTGTCCACTACGAAGAAGTCCTCTCTCTAAAAAAAGATGACCAAGGCTTTCTTGTCCAAACAAATAAAGACAGCTACCAAGCTAAAAAGGTTATTTGCGCCTCGGGGTCCAGCCTAAAAGACCTGCCCCTAAAGCAAGAGGGAGAAATTCCCTATCACCACTGGCCTCTGGGTCAGGAAGACCGGATCAAAGGAAAAATAGTCCTTATGAACGGTGGATCTGACGGAGCTTGTAAAGAAGCTCTTTACCTGGCCAAATATGCCAAGGAAGTCCACATCATCCAGGTCCAAGAAGACCTGCTTTGCATCCACGAATTTAGGGAACAAATTAAAAATTCCCCCAATATTTTCGTTCATACCTCTGCCCAGTTGGAGTCTGTCAAGGTTAAAGACGGCCTTTGCCTGGAAGCAAGCTTTGCAGGCCAAGGCGTCCAAGACCCCCAAGGCTTGGAAATTTATGTCCAAATTGGGCAAAATGGCAATACCAGCTACTTAAAAGATCTAGCTCACCTTGAAGGATCCTTTGTCAAAGAAGATCTAGCCTCTTCCTTAGAAGGCCTTTACTTTGCCGGGGACCTAAGAGTCAAGGCCGTTAAACAAGTGGCTACCGCTGTTAGTGACGGTTGCCTGGCCGGCATACAAGCCTGTAAATAAATCTGTAAAACGTTTAAAAGCTCCCCTTGGGGAGCTTTTTTCTCTTGCCTTTCTTGGTGCTTATCTTTTATCTTAACATGCTCTAGTCCTGTTTTTTTAGTAAATGGTAGACCAAAATTCCTGGACCACAAAGATAGGTTAAGGGCAAACCCAGCAACTTGAAGGCATTGTAGTCCAGGTCTGCCAGCCGGTCTCCTACATATTTATTGGCTTGGGGAAAAGAAATCAGAGCCACCATCATATAGATGGTTAGGACCAACCAGGGCATGTCCCAGGGATTTTTCTTAAGATAGTCTTCCATAAAAAGATAATAATAAAAAAAGAAAAAGACAAAGCCTATTAAACAATAAATCATCCAGACTAAGAAGTCCACAAACTGTCTCCAAAGACCCAGTCCTTGGGCTGACTCCTTATTTTCTTCTTCACCATGACCAATAAAGTAGGCCATATCTACATCAAAGACCCGGGCCAATTGCCTTAAGTTGGTCATGGTGGGCTGGGCCTTGTCCATTTCCCACTTGGAAATCGCCTGCCGGGTAAGGTTTAATTTTTGAGCTAGGTCTTCTTGGGATAGACCTAAAGCCTGTCTCTTTTCTTTAATTTTCTTTCCGTACATCTGATGCCTCCTTATTCAAAGTCATTTTCTAGCCTTACTATAGCAAAGATGGTCCCAGCCTACAAGCAAATAGCCCCGCAACTTTTGGTTGCGGGGCTATTTTTAGCCATTTTATTTCTCTTTTAGTTGAGTTTAGGATCCAAAATCCATTGGTCCGAGTTTACATCATAGGAATAGAAGTGTCCTTTATTTAAGTCCACTCCATAGCGAACCAGGGTCAACCTGTGACTGGGATGGTCTTCTACTAGGTCAAAGCGGTAAAAATTAGTCTTAATGGGTGGATTAAAGTCATCTGCCTCTACTGCAAATAACTTGTAGGGTGGCTTTTTATAATCCGAGGACAATTTGGTATACAACATGGTGTAGGCAATTTCTTCATCAGTCTTGGCTTCCTTGGCTTGGATCTTGATGGTGTAGTTTTCTTGGTCCCAGGAAATCTTTTCTTGGAGAAGTTCAACTACGGCCCTGAGGGGGACGAAGGTTCTTTCTTCCCGGATGACAGGTTTCACATCTAGGGGGACTTTTTTTGCCCGAGCCAGGGCTTGGATTATTTTTTCCCTTTGATGCTTTTCTTCAGTTCCGGCCTTATAAATAGCGTCCAGGTCTTCTTGGGCCAGGACAAAGGCTTCCTTTTGCCCCAATTTTAAATAGATTACCCGGTCTAAGCTTTTTTGGTCTGGATTTTCCTTGCTAATGAGGATTTCTTGGCTCGTATGGAACCAGGTTACCTGGTAGTCCAAGTTTTCCGCTACAAAGCGTAGGGGGACCAGGGTCCGGTTATCCTCTACAAAAGCAGCAGGTTTACTTTCTACCGTCTTTCCATTAATTTGAATCTTCAGGTCTTTTTGGCCAAAAACCAAGCCCGGTAGACAGGTTAGGGCCAGAGCCAGGGCTGCCATGTTTTTCTTTTTCATTGAATCCCTTCTTTCTTATTTCAATAGAGCATTTTCTTGTATAGTTAGGATATCACTTTATCAAGATAAATTCAACTTCTCATCCATTTACTCTAGCTAAAATAAACATTCCTCTATCAGGTCCTTATTCTTCAGTTGGTCAATCCAGTCTTTAGGAATGGCCTCATATCCATAGATAATCCCTACCAGACCTCCTGTCACAGCCCCAGTGGTGTCGGTGTCGTCTCCCAGGTTAATAGCCTTTAGGACCGCCTCCTTGTAGGAGCTCGTCCGAGCAATGCACCAGAGAGAGGCCTCCAGGGTATGGAGGACAAAACCGCTGGACTCTATTTGGTCCTCTTCCTGGTCCATCTTGAGACCCAGGCCCTCTCCAGCAATTAGTTTTCGGGCAATATGGACATAGTCCACGCAGGCCTTTTGGGCGATTTCGTGGCTATGGGTCAGGGCAGATACATCTCGGATTTCTTGGTCCGTCGTCTCGGTAAAGGCCAGGGGTAAGATCCGCATCAGGGACCCATTGCCGTTGGAATAAAAGTCTCCCAAGCCATGGCCCAGACTTATGGCCTCCTGGGTGGTGGTCCCCACATCAAAAGTCTCCCCATTGGCCGTAAAGGCCCCTTCATAGAGCCAGCTTTCAAAATTTTTGCGGATGTCTTCTAAATCAATACAAGCCTTGTCCCGGATGGACTTACAGGTAGCCAGGGTCATGCTGGTGTCGTCCGACCAGGTTCCCGCCTCTTGATTCCAGGTCCCAAAACCCACCATGTCCTTACAAGTAAAAGTCCCCCTTTTCTTAAATTCATAGGGAACCCCCAAGGCATCCGCCACTGCCAGGCCATAGATTCCATCTCTTAATTGTGCCATTCTATCCCTTCCTTTCTCTATCAATCTATTTACCCTATTTTTTTATTTAAAATCTTCCAGTCGAAGGGTGTTATGGCAAAGATAGTTTACAACATAGGGATCATGGGAAATAACAATCAAGGCCTTATCTACTTCTTCTCGGAAAAATTTTAAAATGGCTATTTCTGAAATCTTGTCCAAGCTGGCTGTCATTTCATCACAGATAATAAGTGACGGCTCGGGAAGTAGGGCCAGGGCAATACAAACTCTTTGATATTGACCCCCACTCAACTCTAATGGGCGTTTCTTTAAAATTGAACGATCTAAATTAAGTTTTTCTAAATATCCTTGGATGATTTGATTTTGTTCTTGCTTGTTTGCAATTTTAAAGTTATTTAAGGGTTCTTTCAAGCAGGCCTCAATGGTCTTTGTCGGGTCTAGAGTGTTTCTTGTGTACTGTCCAATGTATTGAACTTTTTTAGACCAAGCCTCTTTTGAATAGTCTTGAGCTGGTTTCCCATAGAGATAGATTTTGCCTGCTGTGGGCTCTTCATATTTAATCAGAATTTTGGCCAAAGTAGACTTCCCGGTCCCATTCTTTCCCAATAAACCCAAGCGTTCTTTTCCATATAAAGAAAAGGATAGGTTGGAAAACAACCTGTTGTCTCCATAGGCCTTAGATAGGTTTTCCACTTTTAATAAAAGATTTGTGCTCTTCAAAGCTTTGGATCAACTCCTTCGTATAGGTTTTTTGAGGGTGGGCTAAGATCTTTCTTTTTTCTCCAGACTCAATTAAGGCTCCCTGGTGGATAATTCCTAGATGGCTTGCGTATTTTTCCGCTACATCTAAGTCATGGGTTATGCACAAGAGGGTTACTTGATTGTCTTGGTAAAATTTATAGAGCAGGTCTAAGATCTCTTTCCTACTCTCTTGGTCCAAGGCACTGGTTACTTCATCGGCTACTAAAAAGTCCGGTTTGGAAAAAAGTGCACAAGCCAGGGCAAGTTTTTGACACATGCCCCCACTCAGTTGGAGGGGAGTTTTGTCTAAGAGGTTCTTGTGGTGGTCCAATTGAACGGAGGCCAACATCTTGTAAATGAGCCCCTCCCAATCTTTTTTGGGATATCCATAGGAATTTAAAAGATGGTAGACTTGCCGCTTAATTGTAACTTGAGATTGGAGACTTCCCCTAGGATTTTGTAGGATAAAGTCCAATTTTTCACTTTCTCTTTGAATGAATCCATGTGTCCTCATGGTTTCCGGTAGGGTCCCTAAAATCGCCTTGCTAAGTAAAGATTTGCCCCCGCCGCTTTCTCCTACCAGGCAATAGAATTGCCCCTTCTCAATGGTTAAGTTAATCGACTTTAGCAAACATAGGTCTTGAAAATAAACAGATAGGTCCTTAATTTGAATCATAATACTTTCTCCCAACGCTTTTGAAAAAGACCACCTAGGCCCTGCGAAGCCATGAGAATGATTGTAATCGCCAGTCCCGGCGGAAGTAAGAGCCAGGGGCTGCCCATAAAATACTGCTTGGCGTCATATAAAATTGTCCCAAGCTCTGCTTGAGGTGGTTGAACACCAATCCCTAAAAAAGACAGTCCTGAAATGCTTAGAACAATTCTTCCTACGTCTGTAATAAAGAGTGAGGTTAGGGCAATCATTAAGTTTGGGAGAATGTGTCGAAGTAGGGTCTGCATCTTGCCACATCCTCTTTGATAGGCGAGTTGAATGTATTCTTGCCTGCGGATATCAATTACAAGCCCTCGTATATAGCGAATGTATTTTCCACTCCAGCTTAGGACAAAGGACAGAATGACTGTCCAGACAGAATTAGCAAACAATCCAACAAAGACCAGGGCTAAAAGAATCGAAGGTAGACAGTACAGGATATCTGCAAAAGTTAAAATAGTCTTACTGACCAACCCCAGCTCCATGCCTGCCAGTCCCCCAAGTAAGAGACTAAGGCAGCAAACACAAACTAGGCATAGGATCGCCAGGCCTATAGAATAAAAAGAACCAATCATTATTCGACTATAAAGATCACGTCCCAGGTAGTCTGTCCCAAAAAAATGATCCATGCTGGGCTTCACTAAAACAGATTCCGGATTCACGGTATATGGGTCTTTTACATTTAAATAGAGAAAAGCTAGTAATAAAATTCCAAAAAAAATGAATACTTTAGTCTTATTGGACAAGGGCATCTTCCTCCTTTTCGGGCTGGCCATTTAACCGAATAAGGATTAAATCGGTTAAGAAATAGACTAGGAATGTAACAAAAGATGTTAAAAGTCCAGCTGCTAATACTAAAGGATAGTCTCTGGCATAGATGGCATCCAGTAAAAGCTTGCCAAGACCGGAGATACTAAAAATTTGCTCAATTAAATAAGTTCCCCCTAAAAGTCCTAAAAATATATAACCTATGATGGTCACGAGAGGGATAGACAGGTCTACTAAAACATAATATAGGCGGTATCTTCTCTTAATTTTTCGATACTTGGCAATTTGATGGCACTCTTTTTTCCGAAGGTCTTGGACCAGCTCTGCTATTAGCTTACTTGCCAAGGCAGTGGCTGGAATGACATTGGCCATAATGGGAAGAACGAGATGCTTTAGGCTTCCACTTCCGACAAAAGGAAGCAGCTGTAACTTAAAGCCAAAAAAATAAATTAAAAGAAGGGCTAACCAATAAATGGGCAGGGATAAAAGTATGGTCAAAAGGATAAGCATTGGTCGGTATATATGCTTTTTTGGTAAGTAACCCACAAAAAAACCTAGGAAGAGGGACAGAGGCAAAGAAATGATAAATCCGATAACGACCTCAAGTCCCGTAACCCGCAATCGCTCTACAAGAATTTTTGCAACAGAATCTCCTGTGGAAAAAGACTGCCCTAGGTTGCCAGACAGCACTTTCATAAGCCATCGACCATAATCTATAAAAAAATTATCCGAAAGCCCTAATTGTGCCTGGGCCTGTTTAAGGGTCTCTGTTGTAATTAAACTATTGCTTCTTCGTAAATATGCCAATGCCGGGTTCCCCGGGGAAAGGTATAAAAGAAGATAGAGAAGAACAGAACAGAGAAACAAGTTTAATAAAAACTTAAGACAGGCCCGGGCGTAAGGGTGTTTTTTCATACTATTTGTTGAGCTCTACTGAGTTAAAGTCAATAGGTGCATCTGCAAGTCCAGAATAGTCTAAAGACTTAACCTTTTCTCCCGTTGCTAAAGTCGTTCCAATATAATTGATGGGGAGGCCCAAGGCTTTATCGTGGAGCATCTTAAATATTTTATCCATTTGCTTTTGTTGGTCTTCTTTAGATGCCAAGTTACTAAAGTCTTGGATTAATTTACTAAGTTCTGGATCGTTGGCAATAACCCCACTGCCTTCATCTGTATTTTGATACAGGGAGACCAAAAAGTTGTATGGAACTAAACCATCTGTATAGGTTCTAAAGAAAATTAGGTCATACTTTCCAGTAGTCCATAGGGTGTCATAGTAGCTTTCTTGCTCTTGAACTTGAATGTTGGTATTAACGCCAATTTCTTTCAGTTGACTTTGAATCAATTCTGCCTTTTTCCGCCAATCTGGGAATTCTGCTGTTTGGATAACCAGGTCAAAAGATAGTTCTTGTCCATCTTTTTCATAAATATTGTTTTGGTTAAGTTTGTATCCCTCAGATTCAATAAGTTTTTTTGCTTCATCCGGTTGGTAGGCAAAAGCTTCTTAATTTTTATCGTTGGCAAATTGTACCGTAGGTTGGAAGACGCCTAGAAGTTTTTGGTTGGATAATTTATCTTGATCAATGCCTAAGGATATGGCTTGACGTATCTTTTGATCTAGTTTTGAATTTTTTGGATTAAAGGCTAAAAATTGAGATTCTGTCCCTTTAAAATCATAAATTTTAAACTTGTCTGCCTTTTCAAAGGTATCAAGATCTTCTGGAGTCAATCTGCCAAAAAGTCCCCCAATTAAATCTACCTCTCCACTTTGTAGGGCCAAGGCTCTTGAGCTTCCATCGGAAATTGTCTTAAAAATTAACCCATATTTTAATGGTTGCTTCTTATTGTAGTTTTCATTGGGAACAAAAGTTGCAGATTCATTAGAAAATTCAGACAATTTGAAGGGACCAGACCCAATGGGTTCTTTAAACTTCCCATCGACAGACTTATTTTCCACTGAATTTGGACTCATAACTCTAAGAGGTCTTGTTTGGCAAAGTTCATTTAAAACTTGGTTGGATATTTTGGAAAAATGTAAACTTACAGTATAGTCATCATCTATGCTGATGTCTGAAAGATTTGCCAACGTTTGTAATTTTGAATCTGGACTTAAAGCCTTAGCTCTTTCTATGGTGAATTTAACAGCTTCAGCATTGACAGGACTTCCATCAGAAAAAAGCTTGTCTTTATCTAAATGGAAAGTATAGTTTTTCCCATCTTCACTAATATCCCAGCTTTCAGCTACTCCCGGATGGAAGTCTCCATCTTTATAGGTTACTAGGGGCTCATAAACAGCTCCATATAGGGCCATACTTGAATCATTAACTGTAGCATCTAACTTATCTGCATTGCTTTCTTCGGCCAGCCCTATTGTTAAAAAGGGCATTTGACCTTCAGCCTCTTCTCCTGCCGGTTTTGAGTCCTTATCTGATGGGTTACAGGCCACAAGGCAAAGAGACAAAAACATACATAAGAGTAAAAGGGATACATTTTTCTTTTTCATACTAAACTCCTTACTTTATTTTTCGTGCCTTAATCATAAAGCTGTTAGCAATAGATTGTAAATAATCATCTACACTTAAATGGAAGCGCTGGTATCCACTGACATCTATATGAGGACCTGTGTGTTCCCGAATAAGCTCCACTTGAAAGCCGTGGTCTAAAAAGCAGTCCACCACTTGGGTCAGGGTATGGTTTTGCATTTTTACCGCCCCATACTTGTCAATTTCCTGTTTCATATAGGCCAAGCTTGGATTTTTAGATTGATCTGTAAAGCTTGTATAGTAAACACCTCCATCCAACAATAAATCGTGAATTTTTGAAATATGGTCGTTTAAGTCTTCAATTAAATACAAAACAGATGTACTAATAGCTGTGTGAAAAGTTTCCGTCAGGTTGGCAATATTGTCCTCGATATAAAAGGTAATTGGATAGTCTTGGCTGTTTTCTTTCGCTGCTGCAATGGATTGTCTGGCCAAGTCTACACCTACTGCTTTTTCATAGGGGTAGCGGTCATAGAGTTTTCGAAGAAGAACTCCCCGGTTGCAACCAAAATCTAAAATCTTTCTGCCTAAAATATCCTTGGGGTCCAGTAAATCAATGGTGGCGGGCCAGGCGTATTCATGGTCTTTTTCCATAGACAGGTCTCCCCCATCTTCTTCTGACCACTTCTGACCACCAGGTTTCATAACTTGTGTCCATAAAAGCCTCCTTTTTTCTTAATTATTTCTTTGGACAAAGAACAACTGAACAGACCCATAAAAAAATCCCACCAATGGTGGGATTGACTAGTTCATGACACGTAAACTAGCTGGTTTAAGGTATTCTGACTACAAGCTTAAGCTTTTCACAGTGGCGGCACCGTACAGGATTCGAACCTGTTTCCCCTCCCGAATAATCGGATCTATTTAGTTACAGTTAGTATAGCATATGAAAATTTTTCCGTAAAGGGATGTCTAGGTTAAATTTTCATTCGATTAATTGCTGTCAAATACCTACATATAAAGGAAAAAGACCAGTCTATAACTGGTCTTTTTCTTATGCATAAGCATTGATATAAATTTTTATAACGTCTTCCATGGTGACTTTTACTGGGTTACCTGGTGTACAACCATCATTTAGGGCTGCTACAACTAGGCTGGAAAGTTCTTTTCTAAAGCTTTCCTTGTCCACTCCAGCTTGAGAGATGGTTTTGGGGATTCCCATTTCTTCATTGTATTGTTCAATAGTGGAAATAAGCCCCCTAACCTTGTCTTGGTCACTACCTTCCATGTAGCCAAAAAGTTCTGCAATTTCTGCATACTTGCGAATGACTTCTGGATCTTCTGTTGCAAAGCCGGAGAACCCTGCATTAAATTTAATAACATAGGGAAGAAGCAGGGCGTTGCAACGTCCATGGGCCAGGTGGAAGTGGGCTCCAAGAGAATGGGCCATTCCATGGTTGAGACCCAAGGAGGACTTTTCAAAAGCCAAGCCTCCAAGGCAAGATGCCAGGTGCATCTTTTCTCGATTCAAGTCCTGGGAAACATCATGGTACATTTTCTTCAGGTGGTCCCGGACTAAAATAATGGATTCTCGAGCCATGGCCCGGCTAAAGGGTGTTCCTTTAGGGGACACATAGGCCTCCATGGCATGGGTTAAAACATCCATCCCCGAGTCTGCAATGACTTTTTGGGGAAGTGTTTTTGTAAAGTCTGGGTCTAAAATAGCATAGTCTGGTATCATGCTATCGTCCATTAGGGGAATCTTACGGTTGTTTTCCCGGTCTGTAATAACGGAATAACAAGTAACTTCAGATCCTGTTCCTGATGTTGTGGGAATGGCAATCAGAGTTTTCTTTTCTAAATTCCCATCTCCCAAAATTTTTTCTTGCATTTTTAAGTCAAAATAAACCATGGCTTTAGCGGAATCAATTGAGGACCCTCCCCCTAGGGCAATGAGGGTATCTGGCTTATAGTCAATGACTTGAGCCATCCCTTCCATTACAATGTCTAGACTGGGGTCCGGCAAAACCTTGTCAAAAATTTGAAAGGGTATCTTTCTTCTTTCCAAGGCTTTTTCAATGGGCCTGGTTAGGCCAAATTTTACCATGGACGTGTCGGTAACCAGAATAACTTTTTTCATATCAATGGTATCTAATTGTTCGATGGCGTCTTGTCCAAATAAAATTTTTGTTTCAATATCAAAAAGTTGATTCATATACTCACCTTATTGCCAATCTGCTGGATAGGTTACATAAACGAAACGTACCTTTTCACCTTCTGGGCAATTAAAGACAATGTTGGATCCCTTGGGAATAAACAAGGTGTCTCCTGCACTACCCCGAATGGTTCCTTGGTCGGATTGAATTTCTAGGGTTCCATCTAAAATAATGTCGAATTCATCATAGGAAAGGTTCCATTTAAAAGGCTTGCCATTGATGATTTCCATATATCCAGCACCCATATTTGGGCTTTCTTTTAAGTCTACTACATCTTTTAAATTGACTTGGTCTGTTGGGTTGCCAGTATCAAACCTTTCACAGTTGACCGTCTTGCCCTTTACAGAGATCAAGCCATTGTTTAATTTAACCCGTTCCATTTCAGAAGAGCTGCCACCAGCTAATTCTTCTTCAATTAATTGACGGATTAATTTTTCCAATTGGTCTCTTTCTAGGCTCATAGTACTTAACCTTCTATCTTTTCACGTTTTAAGATAAACATAGCCATTAAGATCCCGGTAATCCCACCAACTAATTTACCAACAATCATTGGTGCAATCATGCTGGTTTCGTTAACACCAGCAACAAATCCTAAGTGGTCTCCAAAAACAAAGGCCGCACTTACGCAGAAGGCTACGTTAATAACTTTTCCACGAACGTCCATGTCTTTCATCATACCGAACATGGGGATATTGTTAGCTAGGGTTGCAATTAAGCCTGCAGCTGCCACTTCATTCATACCTAATTTTTCCCCAACCTTCATAAGAGGTTTACTGAAGAATTTGGTAATGAAGAAAACAAGTACATAGGCACCAGCTAAAACGATGGCGATGTTTCCTACAGTTGAGAAACCTTCTTCTAAAGAACCCATGCCTGGAATAATTACTAGGCCTGTTAGGGTTTCTACGATACCAGCAGCTAGGCCGACGGTAATTACTGCTGTTACTAATTTTCCAAACCAGTCAAAGATCTTAATCATGGTTTCTGGAGCAAATAAAAGTCCAATTGCCAAGATAATTGAGAAGATAATGATTGGAATTAAGTTCTTAATAACCATCATGGGTTCAAATCCAGCAACAAGTCCACCAACTAAACATCCGATAGGAATGGTAACCATACCTGCTAGGATTCCCTTAGCTAGGTAGGGATGGTCTTCTTTACTGATAATTCCCAAGGCAACGGGAATGGAGAATACGATGGTTGGTCCCATCATAGATCCGATAATAACACCGGAAAATTGAGCTGCTTCTGGAGTTTCTGCCAATACTTGTGCTAGTGGGTAACCCCCCATGTCTAGAGCAAGTAAGGATGTTGCAAAAACAGATGGGTCTGCTCCTAAAGCTTTAAATACTGGTCCAACAATGGGTAAAAGTACATCGGCTAAAACAGGTGCCAAGGCAATAATCCCTACCATGGACAGGGCCAAAGACCCCATAGCAATAATTCCTTCTTCAAATTGTTCACCAATTTTAAATTTATTTCCAAAGATACGGTCTAAGGCTCCCAGTACCATGAAAAAAGTCATAATATAGATAATAATCTCATTTATACCCATATTTTCCTCCTAAGCTTTTTCTTTTAATATTCTTAAAACAACCCGGGCTATGGCTTGAACTTGATCTTCTCGTACAATGCCAAATTCCTTCCGGATGAGTTGTTTTACTTGGTGGTCTAGTGGAAGACTTGAATCTACCTTTCTGTCTTGACCGGAATTGGATGCAAAAACTGGACTCTTTTCTTCTTCCTTTTGTTGACGATTAAAACTTGCATCTGTTGTGATTTGAATTCTATGTTTGCGACAATAGTCTTGTGCTAGGGGTGTAATAATCATGTCGTTGGATTGACATAGGACGCATCCACTAGCATCAAGGAAGTCTTTAATATTACTTACTGTCACGAGTGTTTTTGACAACAAGCTCACCTCCCTTTTTTATTTATCTTCATAAATCTCAAGTGTATCTATAATGCCCACAACTGTGGCATCTGTTGGTGCATGTTGGTTTGCGGCAAACCTTGCCGTAGACCCACCAACGATTAGGACCATTTCTCCAGGACCTGCTCCTACAGCATCCACAGCAACAATGGTCTTGTCATGCTCTTTTGTTCTTGGGTTGATTTGGTCAATCACAAGAAGCTTAAAACCTTCTAGGCCTTCATCTTTCTTGGTTGCCCAAACATTCCCTATGACCTTACCTACTCGCATCCTCTGTCTCGCTTTCTCTTTTTATCTCAATTCTATTTTCCTTACAAAAATCTACAGCTAGAGGGGTAATGGTGGCCTTCTTAGGCACCACCAAGGTGACACTTTTCCCCTTTAAGTGGCCGATAGACTCTTGACTGATGAGCTTTTTGTTTAGATAAACAAGCTGGCTTGAGCCCTTGGACTCACAAGACTTGCCTGCCGGAAGGTCTTGTGGATTAAAAACAAATCCCATAGCTTGGAGACGGCGACTGTAGTCTTCCCACATGGAAGCCATGGCTTCCGGAACAGGATATTTGGATTGAAAGGTCTTGTGTTCACTGGAAAGGACGATGACCTTTTTTCCTTTGGCCACTTCTTGAACCAAGTTGCCCACTGTTGAGCGCAGGCCCAAAGCAGTATAGGACAAGTCTTGGATGGATAAATGACCAATCCAAATTTCATCATAATCCTGGTTCATTTGCAGTACAGAAGCGAAATGAAAGTCATAATTTGGATACTTTTCTTCTACTTCCTTTTCCTGCTTTTGTGAGAAGTTTAGGCATAGGATGGATTTTTCATAGAGCAAGCCTTGGTCTTTTAATTTTTGTAAAATTTTTTTTGTAATTTTTTCAATTAATTGTTCATCCACGACTTTCACCTATATCACTTTTTGCAATTCCAATGGGTGTTACAAGGAGTGGATTGTCGGGCTTGACCACCTTGATTCCTAGTCTTTGTTCAAAAACATCTTCAATTCCAGGCATCATACAGGTCCCGCCTACCAAATAGACGATATCCACATCCCGGCCCTGAATTTCTTTTTCCACGATGGTTGCCATCTTGTCAAAAACAGGCCGAACAATTGGAAATATTTCTTCTGCTTTCTTTGGATCCTTTTTGATTTTTTCAGCGTCTTCAAAAGGAATCCCATAGTTCCCAGCTAAAACCAAGCTAAGGTGTGTCCCTCCTGAAGCTTCATCCGCCACATGGACCACTTTCCCATTTTTAAAGATAGATACCCCAGTCGTACCTCCACCAATATCTACAACAGCTCCGTCTTGGATTTGCAAGACTTCATTGGCTGCAGTGGGCTCATCTGCGATGGCTGTGACTTCCATATTGGCTCCCTCCACCACATAGACATGGGTCTTGGAGTCGCCTTCGGAGGTCCCAGGTGGAACGGCAATAGCTGCATGAGTTAAAGAAACATGGAGGGACTTTTCAATTTTTTCCTTTAGGCGAGCAACAATTTGCTTGGCTCCTAAAAAATCCACCACAAGACCATCTCGAATGACTTGAGCAAATTCCATCTTACAGGCCAAGGGTCTAAAGTCCTCTCCTAAAACTGTCAAAACAGTATAGGCAGTTCCTAGATCCACGCCTACATGGAGTTTTTCATTTGCCCTCATTTTTCTGGTCCTTCGAATGGTTTTTTCTACTTCTGCAATTTCTTTATTTACTCTTTTGATATCCACTTACAGGGTCACTCTCCTTGCTCACTTAAATACATTAAATAGTAAAAAGCACTACTTAGACGATTTAAGGCTTTTAACAGGTCTGGTCTTTCTTGACCTGGAATCCGACTAAAGGGTTCAATGGCTGTAACTTCCACTTCTCGGACTCTTGTCCTTAGACAATTGATCTTTAAAGTTTCCAGCTTTTCATCTCCCTCTAGAATTAGGTGGCCTTGGTTAAAATACTTCTTGGGATGGTGGGTGATATCTCTGATTTCATCCGAATCCTTACCTAATAAAAATAAGTCTTGAACTTGTTCTCCTGTTACTTCCGCCTTGAGAACTAGCCGAGTATATTGGTAAATTTCTTTTAACCCCTGGGTAACTTGTTCAGAGGCTGTTGTTTTTAGTTCTCCTATGGTTAAAAGGAGAGCTGCCTCCAAGGAGTCCATTTGCCCCCGGAAGCGAATTCTAGGATGGTCTTTGTCTACCAGGTCTTGGCCCACCAAAGCCGTCATAGCTTCGGGTTTTTCCTTTAGCCGAGCCTGGGTTCCATAGAGCCGGTAGGGGTAGGATTCCACAACAGTTTGAACAGTCTTTGGATCTTGGATCTCTTCGACTTGGGGTCCTTTTTTATCTTCATCTTGCTGGTCCAAACTTTCTTGAACCACTAGAGCTTGGTCATTGATATATTCTCTTGCAGATGGGGTTAGGACGGTTGTTGGATCAATATAGATCGTCTTGGATTTATTTTCCCGAACAAGCTTTCTAAGCATTTGTTCCGTTAAAACTGCCATATCGTCACTTCCCTTCCAAGATTAGATAAATAATGGAGAAAGAGAAGTCTCTTTCTCCATTTTCATTTACCCTTATTCAGCAGCGTTGATTGTTGGAAGAATTCCTTCTACTTCTGCATGTGGTCTTGGAATTACATGAACACTTACAAGTTCGCCAACTTTTTCTGCAGCAGCAGCTCCAGCATCAGTAGCTGCTTTAACAGCTCCAACGTCTCCACGAACCATAACAGTTACAAGTCCGCCACCAACGTGTTCTTTACCAACTAATGTTACGTTTGCAGCCTTTACCATAGCATCTGCTGCTTCAATAGAACCTACTAAACCTTTAGTTTCGATCATACCTAATGCGTTTTGATTTGTCATTTTAAAATCCTCCTAAAAATTATTTAAAATTTACTGTCTGCGACTTCTTTTAAAATTTGACGCAATACTTTTTCAACAACTTCTTCTGTAACTCCCTCATCGCTGGAATTATCTTGTCCAGTGATATTATAGTTGCTATTTGTTTCGAAGGCAACTCTCTTGATGTTGATCAAGTTCATTGGAGTTACGTTATCACTTGTAGCAGATCCACCAACAGCCCCACAACCTAGAGTAAAGGCTGGTGCTAAATCTGTACTTAAACCAACTCCTCCTAGGGTTGTTGGTGTGTTGACTAACATTCTAGAAACAGGTTTCTTTAGGGCAAACTCCCGGATGATGTCTTTATCTTTTGTGTGAATTCCAATAGAGTGACCCATACCATCATAGTGTAAAATTTCTATACATTTTTCGCAACCTTGTTTCCAGTCATCAACTACATAGAAACCTAGGGTTGTGTTGAGTTTTTCTCTTGAGAATGGATGTTTTGGACCCACTTCTGTTTCGCAACCTATAATAATCTTAGTGCCTTCAGGAATTTTCACTCCTGCAAGGTCTGCCAATTGTTGTGGTGTACGACCTACAGCCTTGGCATTAACAGCTCCTCGACTATTGGAAAGAATAGAGGCGATTTTTTCCTTATCTTCCCCAGTTACAAAATAGCAGTTGTTGCGTTCAAATTCTGCCTTGACTTCATCTGCTATGCAACGTTCTACAACAACAGACTCTTCTGAAGCACAAATTAATCCGTTATCGAATAATTTCCCAATCATAATCTTACGAACGGCTTCCTTAATGTCTGCTGTCCGTTCAATAAAGACTGGCACGTTTCCTGGACCAACCCCAAGGGCTGGAGTTCCGGAACTATAGGCTGCCTTAACCATTGCATTTCCACCTGTTGCTAAAACGAGTTTTGTTTCTTCATTTTTCATCAACTCATCTGTAGCTTCCATGGTAACAATGGGTAGGACAGATACTAGGTCTGGACTGAATCCTTGGTCTGCAATAACTTCACGAACCAAGTTAACAGTCTTTGTAATACATTTTGTACAGGTAGGATGGGGGCTAAATACAATAGCATTCCCTGCTTTTAAAGCAATCATGGAATTGTAAAGAACCGTTGAAGTTGGGTTCGTTGATGGAACCAGCCCTGCAATGACTCCTACAGGAGCAGCCACTTCAATCATCCGATCTGTTTCTTTAAGAATTCCTCTTGTCTTCATGTCTTTAATGTATTCATAGACATAGCGACTAGCTAAGATATTCTTTGTATATTTATCTTTTGCATTTCCGTAGCCAACTTCTTCTGCTGCCATGCGTCCAAGTTCTTTTGCATGTGCTTCACCCATTTTAGCAACAGCCTTAGTCAATTCATCTACTTGTTCTTGACTAGCTTCAGCGTAGTCTGCTTGGGCAATTTTGGCCTTATGGATTAAATCCCTAGCTTCTTGAATGGATTGTAAATCTTTATCCATTAATCTCCTCCTTGCTCTTTATAATAGTCCAATAAAGCAGTTACGAGTTCTTTTTTATTGGCAAATTTAATTTCTGAGCGTGAGATGCTTGTTTCCACTTCTCTTGCTAATTTTCGGAGGTCAACAACTCTCATTTCTTGTAATTCTTTTTCTTTTTCTTCTAAGAAAGTTAAATTTGTCTTATCTTTTGTGTCTTCTGCTTTTTTTTCTTCTTGTCTGACTTCTTGTTTTTCAGCTTTCTTATTTTCTTTCTTTTGTTCTTTTTCTGTGTCTTCGTTTGGTAGAATTTTCCAAAGATCCTCAATGGGTCTTGGAATTACATGTGAACTCACTTGGATGTTCAACCTTTCTACAGCCGCTACAGCCGCATCCACAGATGCTCGGACAGCTCCAACTTCTCCAACAATGGTGATGTTTACTAAACCACCACGAACTTTTTCACAGCCTAAAAGTTCAACATTTGCAGCTTTTAGAGCTTGGTCAGCGGCTTCAATTGCGGCAAGTTCTCCATAGGTTTCAACTATGCCTAAAGCGCCTTTTTGCATTTTATCACCTCAAACTAAAAGTTCGTTGGTTGGTCAGCTACTGCAATGACAGCATCTTCAAAAGCATCGCAAGCAGCCTTACAAGCTGATTGAGAGCCTGTTAATAATCCACCACCAAAGTTTGTTTCAGATGGAGGTCCATAAAATTGAACCAATTCTACATCGGCAGCTTTTAAAGCCGCATCTAGGGCGTAAACAGATTCGATTGGAGGTGCGATACAATAAGCTAGTGCTGCCCCTTCTTGAATGTTACATTGTTCGGATAAATAGCTTCCTGTTCTAGAAATACAGTGAGCATAGTAAACAATTGTGTCGTCTTCATTTGCTGATTTAAAGCTTACGCCGGATTCAATAAATTCAACCATTGCGTTTAAACCACTGCGTACTTCTGCAGGACTTGGTCCTGAAATAATACCAATGACTTCTCCGGCAAGTTTTGTGTTGGCATTATCTGCCCCACCGTAAAAGCTTGTTGCATAGACAACTTTTACTTCCGCTTTTTTTGTTGCTTCATCAAGAGCGGTATAGGTTACGTCATCACAATCTGTAGTAATCATCCCAATACTACGATGTCCTTGTGGTAAATTTAATTCTTTTACCAAGTCTTCATCGACGTTTGGAATCATCTTAAGACTAAGAATGTTGACGCCCAAGGAATCATATTTCATTACTTTCCTCCTTCAACTTATAGTTTAAGATCAACACCAGATGCCTTGGCATCAAGGATTTTCTTAATAACTCCGGCAATATGAGCCCCTGCTTCTGCTGCAGGTGTCCCATTTTTGTGGATGTTGGATACAACTGTCCGTTTTGCTTCTGGTGCTCCGGGATATCCCTTGTAAATCATATAAGCACTCATACTTTCTCCTGTTGCAAGACCTGGTCTTTCACCAATCAATACACAAGTAACTTCTGCATTTAAGTTTGCTGCAACAGCATCTTCTGCTGCTACACGACCGTATTTTACAAAGAATGGTGTACCAACCTTAATTCCTTCACTCTTCAAACCATTGATAATGGCAGGTAGGGTGTCTCGGATGTTGGCTTCAATTGCTGTTGAGGAAAGTCCGTCGCTGACATAAACTTGAACAGTTGGATTGTTTTCACAGTCTTTTTTCATTTCAGCCAAGGTTTCTTCGCTGAAGTTCCGTCCTAGGTCAGGACGAGTCAAGAAGACGTCCTTGTTGTCACATAGGGTTTGGTAAGTTTTTAAATTCATTTCTTTTAAGAAGTCTTCACTTACGTCGCTAAATACAGCGTCCATAGCAACAGCGTGGTCTGCCCTGTATCTTAAAAGTGGTTCGGTCTTCATACGAAGTCCGGCCCGGCCAATTCCTAAACGAGCAGGAGTTTTTGCCTTGTATTTTAGATATTGTTCTTTGTTGACACAGGTGTCCATGTCAAAGTAATCTTGCATACTTACTGCTGTGATGTCTTTAAGTTGATCGTCAGGAAGATTGCTTGCAGTGTTTGTGTTGTTTGCATTGTTTGTAGTTGATTGCTGGTTGCTAGCGGATGAAGAATTTTGATTTGTGCCCATTTCAGCAATGACTTTTTCGATAAGCCCCTTTAATTCGTTTTCAGAAATCATAATTCCCTCCTTTATTTACCAAAGAAAATAGAAGCATCACCAAAGCGTTCGGTGTATTTTCCATTTTCGATAAGACCCATTTTTTCCATCCATTCTTCAAATTCCTTGATTGGACGGCGATTGAACAAGGCCCTTAAGGTTGCATCATCTTGGTAGGATGGAGTTTGGTAGTTCAGCATGATGTCGTCCCCACCCGGTACGCCAATGACGTAGTTTACTTCAGCAACTCCTAATAGGGTGGCCAAAATTTCAAGGTCGTTTGCATCGGTCTTCATATGGTTTGTATGGCAAATATCTACACCCATGGAAATACCTGTTAATTTACCCATGAAGTGGTCTTCAAGGCCGGCACGGATTACTTGTTTAGAGTTGTACAAGTATTCAGGTCCGATAAATCCTACTACTGTATTAACCAGGTAGGGGTTGTATTTCTTGGCATAGCCATAGCATCTAGCTTCCATAACCAATTGGTCAGCGCCGTGGTGAGCATCTGAAGATAATTCAGATCCTTGTCCTGTTTCAAAGTACATAACGTTTGGTCCAAAGGCAGTACCTTCTTTTAAGGCAAGTTCATAAGCTTCTTCAATGATTTTGTCATTAAATCCAAAGGCTTCATTCCCCTTTTGGCTACCTGCAATACTTTGGAAGACAAGGTCAACTGGTACGCCGCGCTTGATACATTCCATAACGGTAGTAACGTGGGCCAATACACAAGTTTGTGTTGGAATTTCCCACTTGTTTTTTACTTCATGGAACAAGTTGTAAATACGAGATACAGAGTCGATGGAGTCATCTACAGGGTTCAAACCTAAAACGGCATCTCCCATCCCGTAGGCTAAACCTTCATAAAGGCTAAGCTCGATTCCTTCGATATCATCTGTTGTATGGTTTGGTTGTAAACGAGCAGCTAATGTACCCTTTTTACCAATGGTTGTGTTACATGTTGCTGTAATTTCCAATTTTTTTGCGGCATAGATCAAGTCCATGTTGCTCATTAACTTTGTTACACCAGCAATTACTTCTGAGGTTAATCCACGAGAGATTCTCTTTAATTCAAGATCTCCTGTGTTTAAGTCAATAATATATTCACGAAGATCTGCTATGGTCCAATTTTTAATTTCGTTGTAAATTTTTTCATTAACAGCATCTTGAATAACTCTGGTTACTTCGTCTTCGTCGTAGTCTACAACAGGGTTGTTTCTTAAGTCAGCAATGGTTAATTGTGACAAGACTTCTTTTGCAGCAATACGTTCTAGAGCATTTTCCGCTGCAATCCCTGCCAATTTGTCCCCTGATTTTTCTTCATTCGCTTTCGCTAAAACTTCTTTTACAGAGCCAAATTGATAGACTTCACCGAAGAGTTTTGTCTTTAAATTCATATTTCACCCCTAATTTAATAATTCAGTACTAGTGTCTTGATTACTACAGGTAATACAGATCCATTTCCCAGTGGATGACCAATGTCAATATAGTCACCATTATGAACCTTGATGCTATCCAAGCAAATAACTGCGCGATTCTTGTTGCTTAGTCTTGCTCGGATGCATTGACCTAAAACTTTACCCAGGTCTTCCTTTAAGATAACAATGATATCTTCATTGTTTTTGTAGACGGATTCCCAAGCTTCCACAATATTTCCAGCAAATTCATCTACTTCTAGATAAGACATGTTTTCTTTGCCTGGAAAATACATGGCTACTTGTTGAAGCCCATCTTCCATTTCAAACCACTTCAACTTATCCAAGATAAGATTTTTGAAGTTGCTTTGGTCTTGTTCGCTTTCTGTAAAGGCCAAGACCGGAAGGTTCTTTTTAGGAAAGTCCATGGTTGTATAGGTTACTGTTGACCCACTGATATCCATTGTTTGCGTTCCCGCACCAACAACGGTGGCCATAATGGTCTCTGTTGGAACAACGACTTGATCCCAGTAGGGTTGAAAAGTTTCCCGAATAATTTGACCAAGAAGTGGTCCGATGTCGTTATAGATGAAGTAGTCTGTGTCTTTGCTTTGATTGTAAATATATTGACTGACTCCACCAGTAAAGGAAATTTTGTCAATTTTGTAGTCATTCCTTAGCTTTTTGCCCTTGGGGCTAATAGCTAGGTCCAAGGACTTATCTTCTTCTTTTAAATGAACAGAAGATAACAAGACATTGGCCATGACTTGGCAAATTGCCCTCAACTTATCTAGATCCGCTTTTTGGCCAACCTTTAAATCGATGCTGTGGTAGCTGCAAAGTTCTTGCACCTTTTCACTAATATAGGTGATGGTCTTGGACTCATCGATGATGATCAGGCGACCCCCTATATCAAAACAAGCAGTATCGATTGGTTCTCCAACGTGGAAAACTCCTGTGTTTGTTGTGCCTCCACCTATATCAAGATTGGCAATGGTTATGTTTTCCTTATCACTAAGACTTGCTACTCCACTTCCTCGCCCGGCGATAATTCCTTCCAGGTCCGGTCCGGCCGTAGCAACAACAAATTCTCCTGCCAAGCCCGATAAAGCACTCATCACAGATTGTGCGTTTTCCTTACGAGCTGTTTCACCTGTAATAATGACAGCACCTGAATCTACTTTTGATGGATCGATATTGGCGTTTTCATATTCAGCTTGAATCATTCGTGTTAAAGCATCTTCATTGATGGCTGTCGCACTGGTTAGTGGTGTCCGATGAATGTTACTTTTATAAATTATATCTTTCCCTACGATACGAAATTCGGGAACCCTGGCCATAGAAGAAACATTTTCTACATAAATGTTTGAAAATATAAGTTGTGTCGTAGAGGTCCCTACGTCAATACCAACACTTAAAAGAGTTTCTTTCATTAGATCAAGTACTCCATTTCAATAAAAAAAGACCACAAAAGAACAACCTTCATAAATTTCAGAAGAATCTTTCGTGGCCACATTGCCTACTAGAACACACTCTTTGTGCTCCCTATAAAATTTTACTTTCTTAACGTTAAGAGATTTATTGTATTACACCCTTGTAATAACATCTTTAGTATATCAAAAGGAAAAAATGTTTTCAAGTGCTTTTTTATAAGTTTTTTGAATTTTAATAAGTTTTATGCTCGGTTAATAAAGCTTAGTTTTATTTGGGTTCCTTCTTCAGAAGAGCTGAAGTGAACATCCCCTTGGAGGGTTTCTTGGATCAGACCTTTAACGATGTTTAATCCAAAAGAATTACTATTTTCTTCTTCCGGATTAAAGCCACAGCCATTGTCCTCTACAATAATATGGTTTTTAAAGACATCTCTTTTGACCTGGATATTAATAACCCCTTGGTCTCCAGGTTTGAAAGCATGCTCATAGGCGTTGCTGACAAGTTCATTGATTACCAAGGCCAGGGTAGTCCCTTTATCCGCATCAATATAGGTTGGATCTCCATATACTTGAACTTCTTTCACTCTCATTTCGTTTTGACCTGTGTATATGGTATTGCTTAGAACTTTTTTAATTAAGTCAGTAATTAAAATATGACCATCTAAGTCTTTGGCTAGAATCTCATGGGTTGTTGCAATACTTAAGATTCGGTTGATGCTCTCTTGAAAAGCAATGTTGAGTTGAGGGTTTTGATTCCTCCTACTTTGCATCCTTAAAAGAGAGGCTATGGTTTGAAGGTTGTTTTTTACCCTATGGTGGATTTCTTGAATAGCCACAGACTTGCTAATCAAGGCCTTTTTTTGCCGCATTAATTGGGTTTGGTCGCGAATGATCATAATGAGTCGTTGGTCCCCTTGAAAGAGGGAATACTTGATGTTATAACAGTTTTCCCCAATAAAAAGTTCCTTGGTTTCCAGGTATTTTTCCTGTAAGATTCTTTCAAAACTAATGTCTTCCAGGGCTAGATTAATAAAATTCATTCCTTCTAGATCTTCCTTGTAACCTAAAAAGCGATAAAAAGTCTTGGCTGAATTATTGGCATACTGCAGTGTACCCTCTTTGTTAAAAATTAAGAGAGAATCTACAACATAGTCACTAACTATAGGAATAAAAGAGGAAGTTTTAGGGTTTTCATACATCTGATTTTCTATCAATTTGTTTTTCTCGATGAATTCTTCACTTACGTCGTTTTCAATAATCAAAACTCCAATAATCTTACCCTGGTTGCGGATGGCAGTGGTAGTTTGGAGGATGGGGTTGTTTTCCTGGCTAACTCCAGCAAGACGCAAGGTGCGAACCCCTGTACTTAGGGTTCTTAAGGCTGCCGGTTCATTTTCTCGATAGGCAAGCTTTCCAATAACTGTTTCTTGGTAGGAGGTCCCCGGTTTTAAGGCTTCTGCCACTACGATGGCTGCATTGCTATCCCAAGTCTTGCAATCTATAAAAACATCTCCTCCATGAGTTTCAGAGAGGAGAGGTAAAAAGGTATTTAAATTTTCAAGAATTTCTATATCTTCCTCTGTCAAATTAGTGTAGTCTTGACAGAGTTTTTTTATCTTTCCGCTCATATTAGTCCTTTATTGAGTCGATGAGTAATCGACTGATTTCCGAGATGGACATCCTCTTATCCATGGCCAATTTTCTTAAAGTTTTGTAGGCTTGATCTTCAGAAAAATGATGTTTTTCCATCAATATTCCCTTGGCTCTTTCCACGAATTTCCGATCATCCAGTTTTTTAGAAATAAGGTCCAATTCATCCTGGATTTTATCCATTTCTTTTTGCTTGGCTATAGCTACTTCTATGGCAGGTATTAAGGTTGATTCATCAAAAGGCTTTACTAGGTAAGTCATAACCCCCAAGTCTCTTGCTTTTTTAATGTACTCTGAATCACTAAAGGCTGTAAGAAGAATGATGCACTTGGCTATTTTTTCTTTTTGGATTATTTTTATGGCTTCTAGGCCATCCATAACCGGCATTTTAATATCCATGATGGCTAGGTCTGGCTTTTCTCTGCGGCAAATTTCAATAGCATCTAAACCATCTTTAGCCATGCCAACTACCTTATAGCCTGCTCCTTTTAAAATTTCTGCCAGGTCCATCCGTGTAATTAGTTCATCTTCAGCCACTACTACGGTTGTTTCCATATATAAACCCCTTTAATTTTTATTTATAAATTGATTCATATCTCTTTATTTTTTACTTTTATCCCATAAATAGTCTTTCAATGCTTGAACAGTCGATGGATCGTCATAGTTGATTGGAAAAACTTCCTTCACTCCCGCCTTGATAAGTTGATCTTTTGCCTTTTCATAGTCTCCGCCTAAGTCCAACTTAGTGACGACTCCTATAACTTCTCGATTAAAGGCTTGGGCGAAATTTGGTGGAAAAACAGAGCTCTTTTCTTGGCTATCAATTAAAAATAAAATAATCGACGCCTCGTAACTTGTAATTAATAGAGCATGGTACATAGTAGGAAGCTCTATATATTCCCCTGGGGTATCAATGAAGTTTTCAAGAAACTCAATAGCCTGGGTCTTCTTATATTGTGCCTCTCCATACAAAAGATGTTGGATCAAGGTTGTTTTCCCAGTACGAGTTTTCCCTACTAACATGATTTTTTTATCCATTATGACCTCGTTACTGTTGTAGGGGTGAAGTGAAGGACAGATTCCAAGGTTGAAATTACATTTTGAAGAGATTCTTCAACAGAAGAAACGTCCCCAGTAATTAATAGGGCTCCTGAAAAACGGTCAATGAATTCTATATTGACTCCTGCACTTTTTGATGCAACGTCTGCTGCTATGATGGTTGCTTCTCCTGGGGTAATGGTGAGAATTCCAATGGCTCCATTTGTTTCTTCAGTCAGTCCTAGCTTTGTATAAATATCTCTTTTTGGGTTTGCGATAACATGGGCGATAGTTACTTGCTTGCCCGGAACAAATTCTTGTATAATTCTTTGTTTTAATTCATCCATGATTTTACTCACTTTCTATATCTTAGTATTTTTTATTATAACATAGACCAGGGTACTTTCAACAAGCAATCTTAAGCAAAAGTTTGTTTTCTTCTTAGTTGTAAATTTAACAAAAATGTTCCATGTGGAACATTTTTGTTTTTTATAAGCACTTGTCTTTTATTTTATATTTTATTCGCATTAAAAAAGGCAACTGTGTCCAAGTTGCCTTTTGTTCCACGTGGAACATTTTATTCTTCTTGTTTTTTTTGCCTGGATTGACGTCGAGCTTCCAGTTTTTTTACTTTATAATCCTTGTTTAGTTGGTAGAGGAAGTATCCAAGTCCTGCCAGACCCAAAAGGAAAATTAATAAACGGCCTGCAAAGGGAAGACTTTTGAAAGCCTTAGTGGTGGCTAAGTAGCTAGTTGCCAAGATTAATAAGAAACTTAGTTGCCAAAACTTCTTGCTTTGATAGAAAATGTAGAGGTTGCCCAGGGCCAAGGCTAGGTAAAAAATCCAAATCATAGGCCAATAGGGTTTTTACGAGGTTTTCCTCCAGCCCTAGGGTATTTTTTTGGAGTTGCTTTTACTTTTTTTACTAAGACAAGAGTGTGCTCTATGTCTTGAGGTAGGTCTACCTTTTTCACCTCAACAAGCTCTCCTCCCAAAGCCTTAAGGGCAGCCTGCCCTTCTTTTAGCTCTCCTTCAATGTCAGGACCTTTCATGGCTACCATATAGCCCCCAACCTTCACAAAGGGAAGGCAATACTCATATAGGGTGGCTAGGTTGGCTACTGCCCTGGAAGTCACCAAGTCAAAGGCCTCTCTATAGTCATCCTTGCGGGAAAGCTCTTCTGCTCTGGCGTGGATTCCCCGGATGCCTTCTAGACCCATGTCTTCTATGCTTTCATTTAAGAAATCAATTCTTTTTTTCAGGGAGTCCAGGAGGGTTATATCTAGGTCTTTTTTGGCTATTTTTAATGGAACTCCTGGAAAACCTGCTCCGGTTCCCAAATCAAGGATTCTTTTGGCTCCTTGGATTTCTTCTAATTTTAAAAGGGAAAGGGAGTCTAAGAAGTGCTTGATGTTAAATTCTTCATCTTCTGTAATGGCCGTTAGGTTCATAACCTTGTTTTTTTCTAAAACTCGGCCTTTAAAGTCTTCAAAGCCTTCATAACAGGATTCCAGACCCATTTTTTCAATTTCTTGCTTAAACATGTTTTGACCTCTTTTTACTTTCTAAATGAATCAACAAGACATTGATGTCTGCAGGGGAAACCCCTGTAATTCGACTGGCTTGTCCCAAGGTTTCCGGTCTGACTTTTGCAAGTTTTTCCTTGGCTTCGTTTCTTAATCCCTGCACTTCCTGGTAGTTAAAGTCCAGAGCAAGGGGTTTGTTTTCCAATTTTTTTACTTGTCTTATTTGTTGGGCTTGTTTTTCAATATATCCCTTGTACTTAATTTGAATCTCTACTTGCTTTTTAATATCTGCTCTTAAGTCTGTCCTGGCCGGATCAAAAACCTTGGTTTTATCATAGTCTAGCTCAGGCCTGCGAATAACTTCTTCTAGGGTAAGTCCATTTTTCAAGGGGGTAGACCCTAATTCAGTCAAGAGCTTGTTGTTTTCTTGGGTTGGGTTGACCCTAATTTTGCTTAATCTTTCCAACTCTTTTTTTATTTGGTCTTGCCTGTCTAGCATTCTTTCGTAGCGGTCTTGGCTAGCCAGGCCAATCTCATGTCCTATTTCTGTTAATCGTAAGTCTGCGTTATCCTGTCTTAGGGTCAGCCGGTATTCTGCCCTGGATGTCATCATCCGGTAGGGCTCCTTGGTCCCTTTGGTAACCAGGTCATCAAGCTGCATTAATTCCCGCCATAAGACCCTGGCAGGCTGCTTCTTCATAGCCAGAGCTTCCGTTGATTTGTCCTGCAAAAAAGAGTCCTTGAATATCCTTGTGCTCTAAAGATCGTTTTAAAACTGTTGCATCAATGGCATCATATTCAATGGCATAGGCATCCCGCATAAACTTCACATTTTCAAGACCGATAATTTCCCTATAGAGCTGTTTTTGCACTTCTTCTGGCAGGGAGGAGCTAACCCCTTGGACATACATTTCTTTCGTTGTCAATCCTTCGGGTTCAATAAAGACCTGGTGGGCCGTCTTGTCAGCAAAGCGCACGACCTTGTCCTCGATGGAAGGGCAGTAACGTGGTCCTGTTCCTTCAATATCTCCCAAGTACATAGCTGCTCGGTTGATGTTTTCACGAATAATTTGGTGGCACTTTTCTGTCGTATAGGTCAGATAACAGGGGACTTGGTCCACATCTAAGTCCTTGTCAATGTTCATAAAAGAGAAGGACTCAAAATCCTTGTCTCCCTCTTGGATTTCCATTTTGGAAAAATCAATGGAATCCCTGTGAACCCGGGCTGGGGTCCCTGTTTTTAGTCTCATTAGGGGAAGACCCAGTTTTTCTAGGCAGGGGGTTAATTCATAGGACCCCTTCATTCCTATAGGACCTGAGGGATAGTTTAATTCTCCCATATAAATACGGCCTCCTAGATAGGTTCCTGTACATAGGATTACACAAGAAGTCCGATAGGTGGCTCCAGTAGTGGTAACAACCCCTTGAATTTGTTGGTCTTCCACTAGGATTTCTGCCACATCTCCCTCTTCCAGGTCCAAATTTTCTTGCTCCTCTACCGTTTTTTTCATTTCCTCATGGTATCTTCTCTTGTCCGCTTGAACCCTTAAGCTATGGACAGCAGGTCCCTTGGATAGGTTGAGCATCCTGCTTTGGATGAAGGTCTTGTCTATATTGACAGCCATTTCACCCCCTAGGGCATCAATTTCTCTTACCAAGTGTCCCTTGCCAGTCCCTCCAATATTTGGATTGCAGCTCATGGCCACCAAGGAATCCAAGTTGAGGGTCAGGATTAGGGTTTTTAAACCCATTCTAGCTCCGGCTAAACCTGCCTCAGTTCCTGCATGGCCAGCACCAACTACCACTATATCATAGTTTCCTGCTTCAAATTGTCGTACTTTGCCCATCTATTTCCTACTTTCCTATGCAAAAATCATGGAAGATCCGGTCTAAAATATCTTCCGTTACGGTTTGACCTGTTATTTCTCCAATAGAATTTAAGGCTTCTCTAACGTCCACTTCAATACAATCCATAGGAACATCCATTTCAACCCCATCCTTAATGACCTCAATACTCTTTTTGGTCCGTCTCAGAGCATCTAACTGTCTTAAGTTGGTTACGGCCAAGCCCTGGACGTCCACTTGCCCATCATAATAGATGTTTTTCAAAGCCTCTTCCAGGTCCTGGATTCCCTCTTTATTTAAAACACTGATGGAAAAAGTCTCCTTGCCTTGGAAAAAGTCTTTGAAGTCTTGTTCCCATTTTCCCTTTTCATCACTTTTATTAAGGATGTAAAGGACCTTTCTATCCTTTAAAAGGTCCATTAAGTCTTGATCCTCTCGGTCCAGGGGTCTGGATTGGTCAAACAAGGCCAGGATAATATCTGCTTGGTCCATGGCCGCTACGGATCTTTCCACCCCTATTTTTTCAACCTTGTCCTCAGTTTGTCGGATACCTGCTGTGTCAATAATATGGAGAACCACATCATCCAGGCTGATATACTCTTCAATGGAGTCTCGAGTTGTTCCAGGAATGTCTGTTACAATAGCCCGGTCTTCCTTTAATAGGACATTTAAGAGAGAAGACTTGCCTACATTGGGTTTACCCACGATAACGGTCTTGATTCCATCCTTGAGCATTTTTCCACGAGAGGCTGATTGGATTAGGTGGTTCACCCTGTCTAAGAGATCTTGAGCAAGCTCCTGAAATTTCTCCCGGTTTAAAAGTTCAATATCATCTTCCGGAAAATCAATATTTGCCACAATCAAACCCGTTACTTCCATTAACTTATCTTCAATTTCCCTAAACTCTTGACCCAAGGCACCACTTAATTGAAGTAAACCTTGTTCATATGCCTGGTTGGACTTGGCTTCAATTAAATCTATAACAGATTCTGCTTGGGATAAGTCCAAACGACCATTTAAAAAGGCTCTTTTAGTAAACTCCCCAGGCTCTGCCATTCGAGCTCCCAAGCGTAGAGCATAGTCTAAGACCTTGCTTAGGGCAATCCGTCCCCCATGGCAATAAATCTCCACCATGTCCTCCCGGGTATAAGTCCCAGGTCCCTTCATTGATACAGTTAAGACTTCATCGATGACCTGGTTACTATCCATAATATGTCCGTATTGGAGAAGCCTGTTTTTATCTAAATCCAAGGGCTTTCGATCTATTGTTTGAAACATTTTTTGTCCAATTTCTAAGGCTTGGTCTCCACTTAACCGAACAATCCCTATACCGCCTGGTCCCGTTGCTGTAGATATTGCTGCAATTGTTTCGCTCAATCCGATTTCCTTTCTATTTCTAATTAAAATAAAGACCTCCAAAAGGAAGGTCTTTAATCATAGTCTCTTTGTTTTTGAATGGTTACCCGTCGATAAGGATCTCGTCCCTCGGAATAAGTCATAATTCCTTCTTTGTCTTGTAAGGCTGAGTGGATAATCCTACGCTCAGCTGCATTCATTGGTTCGAGACGGATATTTCGACCTGTTTTAAGGACCTTGTTGGCCGTTTTTTCTGCTAAAGATACCAAAGTTTTTTCACGTTTTGCTCGATAATTACTGGTATCTAAAAGCACCCTTGTGTATTCATCTTGGTCCTTATTTACCATTCTTGTCATCAAGTATTGGATGGCATCCAAGGTTACTCCTCGTTTTCCAATCACAATACCCAACTTATTTTCATCTCCCAAGATTTCCACTTCTAAGGATTCTTCCTTTTCCTCAATACGGGTATCCATTTCTAAATCAAAAACTTGACTTAATTTTTCCACAAAAAGAAGAATTTTTTCTTCCTTTTCTTGATAAGTCATTTGTTTTGAATTTTCTTTTACTGAAGTTTCAGGCTTTTTAGGAGCTTCTTGGCAAACTTCTTCATCTACCTTTTTGTCCTCATAAAGCTCTTGGGAAGAATCTTGAGATTCCTCAAGGGATTCAATTTCATCCAGTTCCTCATCTTGTAAAATGGACCGGACTAGGTTTTTTGGATCTACAATAGTTGTTAGTTTTACCGTTGCTTCCTTTGAACCAATTAAACCCAAAAAGCCCTTGGAGGCTTCCTGTAAAATCTCAACTTCGACCTTGTCTCGAGTGGTATTTAACTTTTTAAGTCCATCTTCTATGGCCTTTTCAACTGAATCTGCACTGGTTATGACATAACTCATTCTAGTCACCTCATTATAGAATCGTCCTTAAATTGCCTTACTTATTCTTTCGATTTTCTTTCTTTTCCTTGGCCTCTTGAAGAGCTTCTTCTTCAGCATCATCAATGCTCTTATAGCTGATAAGTTGTTGGATTAGTGTAAAAGCATTACTTACTGACCAATAAAGAGCAATTCCTCCTGCAAGACGTTGTCCTGCAAATAAGATCATTACTGGCCCCATATAGAGCATCATTTTCATCATACCTTGTTGGTCAGCCATTTGCTTGGCTTGAGGATTGGTCTTGGCTTGAATTTTTTGCATCAACAAAGATGTTCCAAGAGTTAATCCTGCAGCGATAAAGGGTAAAATCATGGTCCGGTCAACATTTTCTAGGTTGGTTAAATAGAAAAAGTTCTTGGCCATGCTTTGATACATACTAGGATCGGTAAAGGCATACTTTTGAGGATCTCTGAATATGTAAAAGAATGAAATGATAATAGGAAACTGAATAAGTAGTGGCAAACAACCCATTAAGGGGTTGTGGTTTGCTTCCTTATAGAGTTGTTGGGTTTTTAAAGCAAGTGTTTGCTGGTCATTCTTATATTTTTGTTGTAATTTTTGTACTTCAGGTTGTAATTCAGCCATTTTTCTTTGGTTTTTTGTTTGCGCTATGTTTAAGGGCAACAAGGCAAACTTAAAGATAATTGTTGTAATGATAACAGCCAAAGCATAAAAGCTGATGGAATTAGGTTCCTGAGGTATTATCGTTTCAAGTAACCGGTAGATGTGAAAAAGCACCTGCCCCAGTATTGTTGCTATGAAACTTATCAAATTAAAATCCTCCTTCTAGGGTAGAGGGTCATACCCTCCCGGATGGAAGGGGTGACACTTTAGAATTCTTTTTATCGTTAATATCAAGGCCTTGCTAAAGGAATATTTCTCAAAAGCCTGCCTTGCATATTCACTACAAGTAGGTTGAAACCTGCAGTGGGCTCCTGCAAAAATCGTAGGGGATAGGCATTTCTGGTAAAAACGGATTAATTTTAAACAAATACGGTTCATCCTATCATCCTATTTTTAGTTTTGAAATCTTTAATAGGTGGTCAAAAGAGGATTCCAATTGCTGGTAGGTCAATTGGTCTACTCCTTTTTTTACCACACAAACTAAGTCATAGCCTGGTTTGATTTTGTTAAGCCTTTGACGATAAATCTCCCTCAGCTGCCTTTTTATCCGATTTCGAACAACAGCGCCTCCCACCTTTTTGCTAATTGAAAATCCAATCCGTGTGTAGCCCAAGTTATTCTTCTTTTGATAAAAAACGAAACTGCGGTTTCCTGATGTCCTTTTTCTTCTATAAACCCTGCTAAAGTCGCCATCCTTTTTTAAAAAATTAGGACTTTTCATTAGGCGGATAGTCTTTTACGACCTTTTCTGCGGCGAGCCTTAAGAATAGCACGACCAGAACGAGTTCTCATTCTTCTTCTAAAACCATGTTCTCTTTTATATTGTTTATTTTTAGGTTGGTAAGTTCTCTTCACTGTTGCACCTCCTAACACATACCTAGATTTAAATACACTATTAGAATTATATGGTCAGAAGGGCTAAATGTCAAGAAATTTTCTTTTTTTATACTTTTTCTAAAATTTTTTAAATTATCTGTTTAAAATAAAATAGGGTGGGTAAGATTATAACACACAAATTATTGTATGTCATAATTTTGTGTTGTTATGTTTTCTATTTATATATTTTTTTAGGAGGTTTAAAATGAAAACAATCAAAACAAGTCAAATTATCGATGAAATTAACAGTAATTTTGCAAAAACCTACAAGGGTGCAACTAATTTTGTTGATTCAGGAGAATTTTGGGATTTCTGTTTAGAAACTATTAAAGATCCCATCAGTTTAGGAAATATTGTTTTTGCAAATGATATGGGTGTTCCTCCAGTAAAATCTTTACTTACGATTTATGAAAGAAGATGTACGCCAGAAAGAGATTTTACAGCTAGTGAAAGTCAATGTATGGGTGCCTTAATGGGTTTTGTTTTTAAATTTGTTTTAGATTATAAAGATCAAAACGAAAGATGTTCTGTTAATAAATTAGGAGTTATAACTGCAACAAGATTCTTAAATGGATCTATTTGGGCATTTGAAAAATAAAATCTCTCACTATATTTTATATAATCTTTTTAAGAAAAGATATAAAGCCTCTATATGTGGAAACTTTGTTGATATCTATGTGGATATCAAGTATAATATACACATATCTGTGGATAAAATAAAAGACTGTGTATATCTTTATTTATCCACAAAGTGTGAATAAAATGTGTATAAGTTTTAACTTTTTTTCTTACATTTCTAAACAATATCTACAATTACGTCTGAGAAATATCCACAACCCTTCATTGTGTACACTGTGGATATTTCTTTTTAACACAGCTTTTCCACAAGTGTGGGTAAGTTTATCTTCATTTTTTCTAGTATTTTGGTTGTTGTGGATAATTTTTAGGAGGAATACCTTGAACCAAGATTTACTTCACTTGTGGGGAAATTTTCTCAGTGAACTTCAAAAAACTGAAATTTCACCCATAACCTATGATACTTTTTTTAAACAATTGTCTCCTATAAAGCTTGAAAATGATACTCTTTACATCAATACCCCAACCTCTTTTATTGGAGACCATATCTGTAATAATGAGTCCTACCACCGCTATATGGTGGATATTTTCAGCCGCCTTACAGGAAAAAACTTAAACTTCAAATTCCTTGTTGGAGATGGTCAACACAATTCTTTTCAGCCTACATCTCAAGACCAACTCTATGAAAAAAGTCGCCTCAATCCTAAATATACTTTTGAAACCTTTGTTGTAGGCAAGTCTAATGAATTTGCCCACGCAGCCAGTGTATCTGTAGCAGATAGTCTGGAAAAAGCCAATGCAAACCCACTTTTTATCTATGGTGGAGTGGGGCTTGGAAAAACCCATCTTATGCATGCCATTGGCCACTTTGTCCTGGATCGAGACCCTGAAAAAAAGGTCCTCTATGTAACCAGCGAACAATTTACCAACGAATTTATCAATTCCATCCGGACCAATAAAAACGAACATTTTCGCCATAAATATCGGAGCATGGATCTTTTATTAATTGATGACATCCAATTTATTGCTGATAAAGAAACCACTATGGAAGAATTTTTCCATACCTTCAATGAACTCTATGCCGCTGATAAACAAATTGTCTTAACATCTGATAAACCACCAAATACCATTCCTAAGCTGGAAAGTCGCCTTATATCCAGGTTTGCTGGAGGTCTTGTAGTTGACATTGCTCCACCGGATTTAGAAACTCGAATTGCCATTCTCAGGAAAAAGTCAGATGCTGAAGGATTTCAAGTTCCTGATGATGTCATTAACTTTATTGCTGAGCAAGTCCAAAGCAATATTCGAGAATTGGAAGGAGCCCTATCTCGGGTTACGGCTTATAGCCGGCTAACTACAGGAACTATCAGTATAAAAACTGCCTCTTTAGCCCTAAAGGACCTTTACCGGGAACAAACGACTAAACCCATTACTCCTGAAGCCATTAAAAAGGTCATTTCCAGGCATTACAACGTGTCCTTAGAAGACCTAGATTCAAAAAAGAGAACTCGATCTATTGCTTATCCTAGACAAATCGCCATGTATATGAGCCGTCAATACACAGATCTTTCCCTTTTAAAAATTGGGGAAACTTTTGGAGGAAGGGACCATTCCACTGTTATCCATGCCTATGAAAAAATATCTGAAGATGTGGAAAATAATCCTTCTTTAAATGCAAAAATCCATCAAATGATCCGAGAGGTAAAAGGAGACTTGTGAATAAGTTAGGTCTTATCCAAAGAATATCCACAATTTGTGAACAAGAAATCCTTCTTCAAACAAGCTTGGAAAAGTCACTTATCCACAAATTCACATCCCCTACTACTAATACTATATCTTATCTATTATCTATAAGGAGCAAGCCATGAAAGTAGAAATCCATAAACAAGACCTCATAGGTCCTATTAATACCGTCCAAAAAGCTATTTCTGGACGAACTCCCCTTCCTATATTAGAAGGTATATACTTTAAAGCTGAAAATAATCAAATCACACTTATGGGGACAGATGGAGAAATTTCCATCCAATCCACAGTAGCAGCCAAGGTTATAGAAGAAGGAGAAATCGTCTTAGGATCCAGACTATTTGGAGACATTATCCGAAAACTTCCCTCAGCAACAATCTACTTAACCTTGACAGAACATAATTTAAACATCCGTTGCCAACAATCTGAATTTAATATCATGGGGCAATCTACCCAAGAATTTCCACAAATGCCAGAAATCAATGATCCTGTAAAAATTCAACTAGCTAGAGAAAGTCTGGTGGATTCTTTAAGGTCTACAAGCTTTGCTGTAAGCTTAGATGATTTAAGAATGGCCCTAACAGGTGTCTTGTTGGATTGCAAACCAGGAAAGATGAGCTTTGTTGCCCTAGATGGCTATAGGATGGCTCTGAATGAATTGGAAATCCAATCGGATGCAGAGATTCAAGCTATTGTTCCAGCAAGGGCCTGTACAGAAATTGTTCGGCTTTTAGATGATTCTTTAGATACGATTTTAATCGAATTAGCAGATAACTATATAAAAATAGACCTGGGATCCACGATCTTTGTTTCAAAACTCATTAATGGAGAGTTTTTCCAATACCAAGGGTTGGTTCGCAATGACCACAAGATCAATGTTAAATTAAAGCGTCAAGACTTCGTTCAAGGCTTGGAAAGGGCCAACCTTCTAGCCAAGGAAGAAAGATCAAACTTGGTTAAATTAGACATATCTGCTAATGAAATCTTAATAGAATCCCATTCAGACATTGGGGATGTCCACGAATTGATCCCATGTACTACAGAAGGAGAAAGCTTGAAAATAGCTTTTAATAGCAAATATCTATTGGAAGGAGTCAAGGCCATTCAAGAAGAGGAAATTATCTGCCATTTTATTGATTCAGTAAATCCATGTATTATTGAAAGTAGTGAAAAAAGTGGCTATATATACCTAGTTCTTCCTGTTCGTTTGGCCGGTCAATAATGGAAAAGATAATTGAACTGAAAGATGATTTTATCCGCTTGGACCAAGCCTTAAAATTGGGAGACCTGGTCCAAAGTGGAGGCCATGCAAAACTACTGATCCAAGAGGGCCAAGTTATGGTCAATGGGGAAGTTGAATACCGCAGAGGAAAAAAACTACTGGCAGGAGACAGGGTTTTTTTAGAGGGCCAAGAACTTTTAATTAAGTAGGTGGATTATGTTTGTAAAAGATATTCAACTGGTTAATTTCCGCAACTATGAAAATATTTACTTTCAACCCAATCAACAAATGAATATCTTTTATGGACAAAATGCCCAGGGAAAGACTAACCTCCTGGAAGCCATTTATTTTTTACTAAGAGCCAAGAGTTTTAGGACCAATTCGGAAAAACAAGCTATTAGTTTTAATAAGGACCAATCCTTTGTCCGGGGAAGGATTGAAGTGTTTGGCTTTGACTATATTTATGAAGTTAAAATTTCTCAGCATAATCCAAAAAAAATAAGGATTAATGAGGAAGCCATATCCAATATCAGTCAATATAGTGAAAAAAGTCCCTGTGTCTTGTTTCGCCCGGAAGATTTAAATATGGTCAAAGAAGGACCCAACCTAAGACGGGACTTCATTGACAACTTGATAGACCAGGTGGACCCTTCTTATGAAATTCTCCTGCGTCGATACAATAGAGTAATGTTTCAAAGAAACATCATATTAAAAAAGAATCAAGATCCGAGTCTTTTAAGAGTTTACCAGGACCAATTAGTGGACCTAGGGAGTCGGATTATAAAAAAACGCTATGAAAGTCTAGAAGCTTTTAAAAAATATGCAAAAAAATACCATTTTTTCATAAGCTATGAAAGAGAAAAACTTGATTTAAGTTATGAAACAAAAATTTCCTACCAAACTTCTTTGGAAAACATGAAAAGAGACTACCAAGAAGCTTTTAATCAGTCTTTAGAAAATGACTTAAATTTAAGGCGGACCAGCTTTGGACCCCACCGAGATGATTTAAAAATCTATATCAACAACAAGGAAGCCAAAGATTTTGCCAGCCAAGGTCAACAAAGAAGTGTTCTCCTATCTTTTAAATTAGCTGAAGTAGTTTATATCGAAAGGGAGGCTGGGCAAAAGCCTGTTTTATTGCTGGACGATGTCTTTTCAGAACTTGACCAAAAAAGAAAAAAGCTCTTTCTAGATGCCATTGGCACATGTCAAACCTTTATCACCACAACAGACCAGGTGGTACAAATTCAAAAGATTGTTCCAGATTCAAGTGTATATTCGATTAATCAAAATAAATTGTTTTCTTAGTAAGGAGGAATAGAGGCGGTTATGACCGAGAATAAAAGAAATTATTCAGCAAGTGATATTCAAGTACTGACGGGGCTAGAACCTGTAAGAAAAAGACCAGGTATGTACATAGGTAGTACAGGACCCAAGGGACTCCATCACCTAGTCTATGAAGTAGTGGATAACTCTATTGACGAGGCCCTAGCTGGAATTTGTGATACCATTCAAATTCAACTAGAAAAAGACAATTGGGTTTCTATTATAGATAACGGTTCTGGGATTCCAGTAGAAATCCATCCCCAAACAGGTAAATCAACCGTAGAAACCGTCTTGACCATCCTTCATGCTGGAGGAAAGTTCAATAATGGAGCCTACAAGGTTAGTGGTGGTCTTCACGGGGTAGGGGTTAGTGTTGTTAACGCCTTGTCCAAACACTTGATTGCAACAGTTAAAAGAGATGGAAAAATCTACCAACAAGAATTTTCCAAGGGAGATACTTTAACTAAGCTTAAGGAAATTGGCACCTGTGGAAAAGAAGAGCATGGAACTAAAATCTCTTTTTGTCCTGATGAGGAAATTTTTACAGAAACCACAGAATTTTCCTATGAAGTTTTAGCCAAGCGCTTTAGAGAAATGGCCTTTTTAAACAAGGGAGTCAAAATCGTTTTTGAAGACCAAAGGGAAACAGAGAAAAAAGAAACCTACCACTATGAAGGTGGAATTAAAAGCTTTGTTGAGTTTTTAAACAAGAAAAAAACGCCTGTCCACCAAGAAGTTATCTACATGGAACAGGTCAAGGAAGGAATTTCTGTAGAAGTAGCCATGCAGTATACAGATTCCTATTCAGAAAATATTTTAACCTTTGCCAACAACATCCATACAGAAGAAGGTGGAACCCACCTATCCGGTTTTCGATCTGCCTTAACCAGGTCCATTAATGAATATGGCCGTCAATATAATTTAATTAAAGAAAAAGAAGAAAACCTGTCTGGAGAAGACGTTCGGGAAGGGATTACAGGGATTATCAGTGTAAAACTTCCCCAACCACAATTTGAAGGGCAAACCAAGGCAAAGCTTGGAAACAGCGAGGCTAGAACAATTGTCGATGCTGTAGTTACTGAAAATTTAGAGACCTTTTTGGAAGAAAATCCCAAGATCAGTAAGGCAATTTTACAAAAAGCCCTATCAGCTAGAAGGGCCAGGGAAGCAGCCAGAAAGGCCAGGGACTTAACCCGGAAACGGTCTATCTTAGATTCAACAGTCCTTCCAGGAAAATTACAAGACTGCCAATTGGATGATAACAAGGTTACAGAAATCTTCCTAGTGGAAGGGGACTCAGCAGGAGGTTCTGCCAAGGGAGGCAGGGACCACATGACCCAGGCCATCCTCCCCTTAAGAGGGAAGATTATGAATGTTGAAAAGGCCAGATTGGATAGGATATTAAATTCAGATGAAATCAAGGCCATGATTACAGCCTTTGGTACTGGAGTAGGATCTGAGTTTAATATTGAAAAATTAAGATATGGAAAAATTATCATCATGACTGATGCCGACGTAGATGGGGCTCATATCCAAACCTTGCTCCTTACTTTCTTCTTTAGATACCTTAGACCACTCATTGAAGGAGGTCATGTCTATGTAGCCCAACCACCCCTCTATGGGATCAAGAGAGGGTCCAAGGTCATTCGTTACTGCTATAGCGATGATGAATTAAAGAGAGTTATGGAGGATTTAGGTCGAGACAATAAATATAAAATCGGCCGTTATAAGGGTCTTGGTGAAATGAATGCAGACCAACTTTGGGAAACCACCATGAATCCAGAACATCGAATTCTTTTAAGGGTGGGGATTGAAGATGCCCAAGAGGCAGATGAAGTCTTTACCATGCTTATGGGAAGTGATGTCAAACCAAGACGTGAATTTATTCAAGAAAATGCAGTTTATGCAGAAAATATTGATGCTTAGAAGGGAGGGACTTTGTGGAAGAATTTGAACACATGAAAGAGACGATTAATGATGTAATCCTTGAAAAACAAATGCAAAGAGCCTATCTGGACTATTCCATGAGTGTTATTGTCAGTCGGGCACTACCAGATGTAAGGGATGGTTTAAAACCTGTCCACCGGAGAATTCTCTATGGGATGCATTTGGAAGGGATGACACCAGATAAACCTACGGTGAAATCAGCCAACCTGGTTGGTTTTGTTATGGGTAAATTTCACCCCCATGGGGATATAGCTATCTACGATGCCGTAGTCCGTCTAGCCCAACCCTTTAATACCCGCTATATGTTGGTTGAAGGACAGGGGAACTTTGGGTCTATTGACGGAGATAGTGCTGCAGCCATGCGGTATACAGAAGTTCGTATGACAGACTTGGCTCAAGAAATGTTGAAGGATATCAACAAGGATACAGTAGAATTTGGTTTAAACTATGATGAAAAAATGAAGGAACCTACCGTCTTACCTTCTCGTTTTCCAAACCTACTGGTAAATGGGTCTACAGGGATTGCTGTTGGGATGGCAACCAATATGGCCCCCCACAATCTAAATGAAGTGATTGATGGAGTTACAGCTTATTTAGATGATCCATCCATTTCAATTGCAGACTTGATGAAATCTATCAAGGGACCAGATTTTCCAACGGGTGGACAAATCATGGGCAAGTCCGGAATCAAGGAAGCCTATGAAACTGGTCGAGGTCGGGTCATTATGCGGGCAGTGGCTGAAATAGAAAAGTTGAAAAACCGCCATGCTATCGTGATTACAGAACTTCCCTACCAGGTAAACAAGGCTTCTTTAGTCAAGAAAATTGCCGACCTTGTTAAAGACAAGCAAATAGACGGAATTTCTTATATTGCCGACCAATCAGGTCGGGATGGGATTAAGATTGTCATCGAATGTAAAAGAGATGCCAATCCCCATGTTCTTTTAAACAACCTCTACAAACAAACCCAACTTCAAAGTACCTTTGGTATTATCAACCTAGCCCTGGTAAATGGGGTTCCTAAGGTTTTAAATTTAAAAGAACTCATTGGCCATTATGTGGACCACCAAAAAGATGTAGTAACTCGCAGGACACAATTTGACCTAGACAGGGCAGAAAAAAGAGCCCACATTTTAGAGGGTTTAAAAATAGCCATTGACAATATTGACCGGATTATTGAAATTGTTCGAGGATCCAAAAATGACCAAGAGGCCAAGGATAAGATGGAAGAAGAATTCCAGTTAACAGACGTCCAGTCTCAAGCTATCTTGGACATGAGAATTCGTCGTTTAACCGGTCTGTCTAGAGAAAATTTAGAAATAGAATATGCAGACCTCTTAAAGAGCATTGCCTGGTATAAGGAAATCCTAGGCAGTGAAAAAATCCTTATTGGCATTATCAAGGAAGAATTGGAAGAAATTAAAAACAAGTATGGGGATGAAAGACGGACAGTCATTGAACCCTTCCAAGGAGAATTGGAAGATGAAGATTTGATTGAAGAAGAAGATGTCGTCATTACCATGACAAACTTTGGCTACATTAAACGGATGCCGGAAGGAACTTATAAGCCACAAAGACGGGGAGGACAGGGAATTTCTGCCCTAACTCGTCGGGACGAAGACTTTGTTTCCAACCTCTACATTACTTCCACCCACGATACCATCTTATTCTTTACAAATAAGGGGAGGGTTTACAGCTTAAAGGCCTACCAAGTTCCCCAAGCTGGTCGTACAGCTAAAGGAACAGCTGTTGTAAACTTAATTAACCTCCAAAAAGATGAAACGATTCAAGAGATGATGCCTGTAAAATCTTTTGAAGAAGAAGATTCTTTGGTCTTTGTTACCAAGGATGGCCTCATTAAAAAGACCTTAATTAGTGAATATTCAAATATTCGTAGTAATGGAATCAATGCCATCCAGTTAAATGAAGGTGATGAGCTGGTAACTGTTCGTCAATCTTGTCCTGGGGATGAATACATTGTAGTCACCAAGGAAGGAATGGCCATTCGCTTTACAGAAGACCAGGTTAGAAATATTGGACGGAATGGTCAAGGAGTCAAGGCTATTAACTTGGACAGTCAGGACCAAATTGTGTCTATGGATATTGTAAAAGAAGACAACTATCTTTTGGCCATTACAGAAAATGGTTTTGGAAAAATGACTGAATTGGATAAGTATAAGGTTCAAAATAGAGGTGGCAAGGGATTAATCACCTATAAGATTAATAAAAAAACGGGCCCCTTGGTTTCTGCAAAAGTTGTAGATAAGAAGGATGAAATTATGATGATTTCACAATCTGGAACCATTATCCGCCTGGAAACCAAAGATATCAGTGTTTTAGGAAGAAGCACGAGTGGTGTAAAACTAATGAATATCAAGGATTCCAATGTTGTTTCTGTGGCTAAATATTTAGGAGAATGATGAATTAACAAGACTCTTAAGTAAGATACATTGAACTGAACAAGGAGGTAGCTATGTCTTTTCAAATTGCCCGTCAATATGACGAAGATCAAAATTTATTAATCTTAAAACCCAAGGGAGAATTAGATATCACCAGTACACCAGAATTTAAAAAAGTCGGTGAAAGGGAATATGAAAAGTACAAAACAGACATTTTAATTAATGCAGAAGACTTAATTTATATGGATTCTACAGGCCTGGGCGCTTTTATTTACTTATTGAAACTCTGCAAGGACGACAATAAGAAAATAAAAATTAGTAAGATGAAAAAGTCCATTCGAAAATTATTTACCATTACCCAATTGGACAACCTATTTGTTTTTGAAGGAGAAGAAAATGACTGATCTTTTAAGTTTTTCTTTTCCAAGAAAGAAAGACTATATACCTGTAGCCCGCCTAACAACTTCCTACTTGGCGAGTCTAAAAAATCTAGACCTGGATACCATTGAAGACTTACGGATGATTGTAACAGAGGCCTGTAATCTTTCTTATTATCTCCAAGAGGACCAAGGGGATATTTCTTTAAAAATATCCCTAGGAGAGGATAAAATTTCCTTTGCCATATCTTGTCCCTATCCAGAAAAAATAAAAGAAGACGACCTATCTCTTATGAGTGAATCCATTATTCGGTCCCTGGCAGATGATCTGGACTACAAGGATTCAAGCATGGTTATTTCAAAGTCCATCCAAACAGACCAATGATGGATAGACAAGCATACGATCAATTGGATCGTCAACTCACAAAAGAAGAAAGAAAAGAGATGTTTCAAGAGTATGCAAAGACAAAGGACCAAGAATTAAGAGATATATTAATTGAAGAACACCTCTATATTGCAGAGATTTTATCTAAAAAATATGCAAATCGGGGGATTGATTATGACGATATCTTCCAAGTGGCTTCCATTGGGTTAATCTATGGGGTGGAAAGGTATGATCCTTCCAAGGGCTATGAATTTTCAAGCTTTGCTACTCCTACAATTATTGGGGAAATAAAAAAATACTTTCGAGACAAGGGTTGGACTATCCGGGTCCCCAGAAGGATTCAAGAGCTTTCAAAAAAAATCAACAACGCCAAGGTTACCCTGGCTCAAGAATATCAAAGAACTCCCACAATCAAGGATATTGCCGATTATTTAAATGTCAGCCAAGAAGATGTTTTGGAATCTATGGAGGCTTCCAAGGTTTATTCACCAACCTCTTTGGACTTAAAATTTGAGGGGGCTGGAGATGACAAGGAAGTCAACTTATCCGACTTGATTGGGGAAGAAGAGCCTTATTTTAACCAAATTGAGGTCAATGATTTTCTTGAAAAAGCCATGGAAAAATTAAATGACGTTGAAAAGACGATTTTAATTGACCGCTACTACAATAAAAAAACCCAAGTTTCTATTGCAGAAAAGCTAGACATCTCTCAAATGACCGTATCTCGGATTGAGAAAAAAGTCCTGGAAAAGATTAGGAAAGAAGCCTATAGGGCAGCAAATATGTAGGGGGTTTTTATGAATAAGAAGAAAAATTTATTATTTATAAGTAAGCTCATCTATTTTCTGGAAATTATCATTAGTGCCACAGTCATACTGGCCATTATCTTTTCATTTCCAGACCTATTTAAGTACATTATTAAAATTGTAAACAGTGATCCAGACCTATCTTTAAATATCTTTCAGGATTTTTTAAAGCATAGTCTAATGCTTGTGATAGGTATGGAATTTATCATGATGCTAATTGCATACTCTGATAAAAATATTATCTATCTTATTACCTTTGTTATTGCCAGAAAACTTTTGATTAAATCGGATACCATGCTGGACCTATTGATTGGGTCTGTGGCCATTGCCATCCTATTTTTTGTCAAAAATTTTATTATGAAGAAAAATATGAATGTAGATGTCAATGCAGGGATTTTTTCTGCGGCAACATCGGTGGAGTCCATTAATCAACAGTTTAACTACCATATAGATAGCCATGGCTTCCAGTCTATTGGAGGCTTAGTCTATTATCTTTTACAGCAAGCAGGTTCCGAAATTGCAAATGGAGAGCTTATTTCAGACCAATACTATATCTACCAAATTGAAAAAGAAAGTAATGGAACCATTGAGCTCATTACCATCCAACCAAAGTAACTTTCTCCCTGGAGAAAGTACTTTTTCTTAAGGAGGTTGATTATGGATAAAAAAATAGCCATGCTAGGAGTTGGAAATATGGGCGGGGCCATCGCCATGGCCTTGGCCCAAAAGGGATACTCTCTAGTTTTATCAAATAGAAGCTTGGAAAAATTAGAGAAGTTTAAAGTCTTTGACCAAGTAGAAATTACCCAAGACAACCAGGAGGCTTGTAAAAAGGCAGACTATATCTTTATTGGAGTCAAACCTTATCAGTTCGAGGCCTTAATGGAAGACTTAAAAGATTCCCTGCAAAAACCCTTAATTTCCATGGTTATGGGAAAAAGCCTAAGAGAGATGGAAGATCTTTTAGGCCACCAAAAACTAGTGAGGATCATGCCCAATACACCAGCCCAAGTGGGAGAGTCCATGACAGCAGCGGCTTTTGGTCAAGATTTAGACTCAAAAGAAAGACATGATATCCAAGAGCTTTTGATGGCCTTTGGGTCCTATAAGGAAATTGCAGAAGATCAATTTCCAGCTTTTTGTGCCCTATGTGGTTGTATGCCAGCCTTTATTGACCTCTTTATTGAAGGAGCCTCCGATGGGGCTGTCTATTGTGGTTTAAAAAGAGAAGACAGTTATGAGTTTTTAGCCCAAACCCTAAAAGGGGTAGCAAAATTATTAGAAGAAAGCAAAAAACATCCAGGAGTTTTAAAGGATGAAGTTACTTCGCCAGCTGGATCCACTATAAAAGGGGTCCATGAGCTAGAAAAAGGCTCCTTCCGCTATCTCATTAGCCAAGCAGTGATTGCAGCAGCAAAAAACAGTTAACTTATTATTTTATCCAAGGCCAGGGGCCAGGATAAAAACTTAAATCTTTAAAGGGGAAAAAATGGAAGAACTTATATTTTTAATCAATGTCTATAGTGATTTAGAAAGAGGAATCGCCACAGTGGCCTTGGAAGATGCAGGGATTCCCTACTCCTTAAAAGACTATGAGTCAGGAAACTACATGAGGCTTTTCATGGGATCTTCTATTTATGGTTGTGAAATAGATGTAAGTCCTGAAGATTATGACCGGGCTGTTGAAGTCATTACCACTGTCTTGGGGCCTGGAATTTTTGAAAAACAAGAAAAATAAGCTAAGAGAGGGAAAATAAAAATCTTTTTATTTTCTCTTTTCTTTTGAATAAATAGGGGCTAGCTATTGAAAACTCTTGAAGGCTATGTAACAATATTGTTAATGAAAGAAGGGATGGAATGAAAGCTTTAATCGTTGGCATGGGAAAATTAGGCTATCAATTGGCCAAGGCAATGATTGATGAAAACATAGATGTAACGGTCATCGATAAAAATGAAAAGGTAGTGGATGATGTTACAAATTTATTAGATGTCATAAGTGTAAATGCCAATGCATTAGACTTCAAAGTCTTAAGGGAGATCAATATTGGCTCTTATGAGTTGATTTTTGCTGTGACAAAAAATGATGAGGCCAATGTTATCCTATGTACCATGGCTAAAAAAATGGGTTGTCGCTATGCTGTTGCCCGGGTTCGGGACCCTGAATACTATAAACACCTTCACTTTATTGCAGATGAGTTAAATATAGACTTGATTATTAACCCGGATGCAGTAACAGCTCAATCTATTGAAAAATACCTATTAAAAAAATACCTTTTGGTCAGTGATGAATTTGTTGGAGGCAAGGTTCGTCTGGTAGAATTCAACATTGGCAATGATGAGGCCTTTGTAGGAAAAAAACTTATGGATTTAAAGGGATTCGACAACCTTTTAGTGACAGCCATTACTAGGGAGGGAGAAAGCATTATTCCAAATGGTCAAACGACCTTGGAAAACAATGATGTCATCCTGGTAGGAGGAGAAGCCCACGAAATTGAAGAGTTTGATAAAAACCACTCCGGAGTTATCAAGACCCAAGTGGTTAACAAGGTTATGATCATTGGTGGAGGAAAATTGGGTTACTACCTAGGTCTCCTTTTAGAAAAGAGCCAGGTAAATACCACAATTATTGAAATGAATGAGCAAAGATGTCTTTTCTTAAAAGAAAACTTGCCAAATGCCACCATTATCCACGGAGATGGAACCAGCATCAATCTTCTTGAAGAAGAAATGATCTCTACCTTTGATGCCGTAGTCACAGCAACGGGTTTTGATGAAACCAACCTCCTATTAGGTTTGTTAATGAAACAATTAGGAATCTATAAGTCTGTGGCAAAAATTTCTAGAAATAACTACAATCGAATTTTGGAAAAAATGTCCATTGATGCTGTCTTTAATACTAATTTTATGACAGCCAATAAGATTTTAAGAGTTCTAAGAGGTAAAAATTCCCTGTCTGTCAACTTAATGTTGGATGGTCGGGCAGAATTTTCAGAAGTGATCTTAAAGCCAGAGTTGACCATTTACCACAAACCTATTAAGGACTTAAACCTACCAGAAGGTCTTTTAATTGTGGCCTTGGTTAGGGAAAACCAGGTTTTTATTCCCAATGGAGATACCTATTTAAAACCCTACGACCATGTAGTTTTATTCTGCATTCACGACAAGTTAGGAGAAATGAAGACCATCTTCCAAGTGGGCAACACTCGAAAAACTATCCTTAACCAATTGTTATGGCGGAAAAAATAGGAGGTTTGGATGAATTATTCTATAGCAAGGCGGATGATTGGGGTCATTCTAGTCATAGAAGCCTTATTTTTACTACCCTCCTTATTTTTAAGCTTATTTGACCAAGATGGCATTACAAGATACTTTTTAATAAGTCTTATACTCATGGTTTTCTTTGGCTATATGGCTTATAGAAAAAAGGCTGTAGATTTGGTTTTGTCCCCCAAGGATGGGCTTTTTATTGTAAGTTCAGCCTGGTTAATTGTTTCCTTGTTTGGGGCCCTACCCTTTTATCTGAGCCACTATTTAAGCTATGTAGATGCTTTTTTTGAAATTGTCTCCGGTTTTACTACTACAGGAGCCTCTATTATTCCCAATATTGAGTTATTTCCTAGGAGCCTGATTCTATGGAGGTCTGTAACCCACTGGATTGGGGGTATGGGGATTTTGGTTTTTACCATTAGTCTTTTACCCAGGTTGGGAGTTGGAGGATTTCAAATTTTTAAAGCGGAAAGCCCCGGGCCCATTGCCGGAAAGATTGAACCTAGAATTGCCGACACAGCCAAAAGACTCTATATCATATATATTGGAATTACTGTAGTCCTATTCGTTCTTTTAGTTTTAGGAAAAATGACTCCTTTTGATGCCCTTATCCACACCCTAGGGGTAGCAGGAACCGGGGGTTTTTCCAGTAAGGCCAATTCTATTGGAGCCTATTCAGGCTATTACATCCCAATAATCATGAGTATCTTCATGATTGTCTATGGGACAAATTTTTCTGTTTACTACCAGCTTTCTCAAAAGAAGTATAAAGAAATCTTAAAAAATGATGAGGTTCGTCTTTATTATTTAATTATTATCGTGGCTGTTTTGGGAATTACCTGGAACCTCTATAGTAACCATTACGGATCCCTGGGCCAGGCAGCAAAAGATAGTTTTTTTCAAGTAACCAGTCTGATGTCCACATCGGGCTTTAGCAATACAGACTATGACCTATGGCCTTCTTTTTCAAAATTTATCCTCTATGCTTTGATGTTTACAGGGTCTTGTGCAGGATCCACTGCAGGGGGAATGAAGATTGTCCGGATATCCATTGTATTTAAACTCATTGCCAGAGAAATTGGAAAAGTTGTCCATCCCAATGCAGTCATTCCTGTCACCTTAGAGGGAAAGGCTTTAAAAGATGAGGTTGTTATGGGGGTTACTGCCTTTATCAGTGTTTATTTGATGATTTTTGTCTTTTCATCAGCCCTGGTAACTATGTCGGGTTTGGATGTTTTATCTTCTTGTTCAGCTGTAACAACTATGTTAAGTAATGTAGGACCAGGTTTCAACAAGGTTGGTCCCAGCCTTAACTTTTCAGAATTTTCAGATTTTTATAAACTCTATTTTTCCTTCTTAATGCTCCTGGGTCGCCTAGAATTCTTCACTATTTTAGGGATTTTAGTCCCCAGAAGGCAAAGGAAGAAAATACAAATATAGAAAGGAATTTCATGAAAACAATTGGAATTCTTGGTGGAATGGGTCCCTTGGCCACAGTAGATCTTTTTGAAAAAATTGTCTTGGCCACCAAGGCTGAGAAAGACCAAGACCACATTCCCATCCTTATTGACAATAAACCACAAATTGTAGATCGGACCCAGGCCATCCTAAACCAAGGGCCTTCTCCCTATAAGGAACTTTTGGCCGGGGCCAAGGGTCTGGAGAAGATGGGGGCAGGGCTTTTAGCTATTGCCTGTAATACTAGCCACTACTACTACCAGGACCTAACTAGGGAACTAGAAATCCCCATCCTCCATATGCAAAAAATTGTGGCAAAAAAAATAAGCCAAGGTCCCTATAAAAAACCTGCTATCTTAGCGACCAAGGGAGCCTTGGAGGTAGGTCTTTACCAAAAAGCCCTGGACCAAGAGGGGGTGGACTACCTCCTTCCCAATCAAGACCAAGAAAATATCATTCAAGACTTGATTTACCAGGCCATTAAGAGTAAAAACTTTAACTATCCCCAAGAGGCAATCCAGGGAGTTTTTCAAGACTTACAAGACCAGGGAGCAGATTCCTTTATTTTAGGTTGTACAGAACTTCCCCTTGCAAAAAAAATCTTTCATTGGCAGCAAGTTTGTATCGATCCAACCTTAGAACTTGCCAAAGAAGCCATTATCCAAGCAGGAGGTCAGCTGGATGGAAATGTGGAAACTCTATAATGGAGAAAACAAGGCTCTGGGAAAAACTGTTCCCAGGGGTAGCCAATTAGAAGAGGGGCAGTATTATAGGGTTGTTGTTGCTATTGTTATCAACCAGGAAGGAAAAATATTAATTACCCGACGGAGCGAAAACAAGGTCAACTACCCCAACTACTTAGAATGTACCTGTGGAAGCCTTTTAGAAGATGAAGACCCTAGTCTGGGTATCCAAAGAGAAATTCAGGAAGAAGTGGGCCTCAAAATAAATCTGGAGGACCTAGAATTTCTTGGAATCCTAAAGCAAAGGAATAAATTTTCCTATATCTACCTAGTAGAGACAAAAGCACAAGACGAAGACTTAAACTTCCAATTAGAGGAAGTCTCAGGAGGAGGCTTTTATTCCAAGGCAGATTTTTTGGAAAAACTCCAGGGACAAGACTATGCAGAACCCATGAAAGAAAGATTGGTTTGGGCCTATGACCACTACATTGATCGGTTAAAGTAAGAGGAAGATATGGACGAATACTATATGAAAAAAGCCATAGAACTGGCAAAATTGGCCAGCTTTAGTGGAGATGTCCCCATTGGAGCCCTGGTGGTCTACCAAGACCTAGTTATTGGCCAAGGCTACAACCAAAAGGAGGCCAAGAACAATGCCCTCTACCATGCAGAATTGCAAGCCTTAAACCAGGCAGCTAACTACCTAGATTCCTGGTGGTTAGAAGACTGTAGCCTTTATGTCACCTTGGAACCCTGTAGCATGTGTGCCGGGGCCCTGATCAACACTCGGATTTCTCGCCTGGTCTATGGGGCAAAAAATAAGCGCTTTGGTGCAGTGGACTCTAGCATCCAGCTTTTAAGGAGTCCTGCTTCCAACCATAAACTGTCAGTCCAATCAGGAGTTTTGGAAGAGGAGTGTAGCAGTCTTTTAACAGATTTTTTTAAAAATTTAAGAAAGTGAAGCCCGGTTTTAAGTTTAGCTTGCCGGGCTTTTTAAGTTAAAAGAGACAAATTGACCTAAAAGCTATAATTTCTTTCCATATTATGAAAATACATGATATAATAAACAAATATTCTATTTTAGGGGAGGCAGGTATGAAAAAAAACAAACAGATTATTATTTCAGGCTTTGCTTTATTTTCTATGTTTTTTGGATCAGGAAATTTAATCTTTCCACCAACTTTAGGAATTCAAGCAGGAACAGAATGGTGGATTTCCGCCTTGGGATTCCTACTAACAGGCGTAGGTTTTGTTATGCTGGGAGTTTTGGCCACAACAAAGGTGGGAGGAGAGATTTCAGGAATTGGCCAAAGGGTTGGAAATAATTTTGCTAAACTCTTTAGTCTATTGATTATTCTATGTATCGGACCTGGTCTAGCCATACCAAGAACAGCAGCTACTACATCAGAAGTTTTACAAGCCAGCCTAGCCCCTGCTATCTCCAATATTTTAATCAATGGAATTTTCTTTTTACTGGTGATTTACTTTTGCCTATCGGAAAGCAAGGTTATTGATATTTTAGGAAAATACTTGACCCCAGCTCTTTTAGTAACTTTAACTATTATTATCCTAAGGGCTATTTTCTTTCCCCTAGGCCAACCGGTAGACCTTCAGGCCCATGGGGTTTTTGGGTCATCCTTTAAGCAAGGCTACCAAACCATGGACTGCCTAGCAGCCCTAATGTTTACATCTATTGTCATTCAAGGCTTTCGAGACATTGGTTATGAAGGCCAGGCCCTGATGACCTTTACTAAAAAGGCAGCAGCTATTGCTGGAATAGGACTTTCCTTTATTTACGGAGGATTTATCTATCTAGGGGCTACCATTTCCAGTTTTGGTTGGGAGGACCTATCCAGGGTAGAACTCCTGGTTAAATCAACCAACTCCATGTTGGGGATTGTAGGTATGATCCTATTGTCCCTGGCCATGACCCTGGCTTGTTTGACCACAGCCATCGGTCTTACAGTAACCTGTGCGGAATATTTCCAAGAAATAAGTAAAAATAAACTTTCCTATAAATTCTTAGTTTACTTGGTAAGTCTTGTTTCCTTTCTCCTTTCTCTTGGAGGAGTGGAGTACATTATCAAGGTTTCCGGACCTATCTTGGAATCCCTCTATCCTGTAGCTATTATTTTAATCTTGGCCATCCTATTTGACCGTTTTATCAAAAAAAGATCTACCTATATTGGCTTGGTCTTTGGGGCCTTGGTACCTGTTTTATCAAAGTTTATAGCACTTTTTGCTCATGTGGATTTCTATGGCCAATTACAAAAAAATCTAGCAGAAAATCAAGGAACCTTTTTATGGCTTGTCTTTGCCTTGGCATTTGGCCTTATTTTTAGTTTCTTGCCAATCAAAGAACTTGACACCTCTGAAGAATCCAGAATTTAAATTTTCATAAAAGAAAAGACCAGGATTTGATTTTGACCTGAACCCGTAAACACGGAACAATTTAATAATATTTTAAGCGGAATGTAATCTGTACATAACAGGGGACATTCCGTTTAATTTTGTTTTAATCCT
>QWCK01001828.1_pt1 | contig 51683 bp, 53 predicted proteins | sample 1972571 | NCBI WGS metagenome assembly QWCK01 (sample SAMN09866710, study PRJNA288562) | Human gut metagenome isolate term2_stool, whole genome shotgun sequencing... | isolation source: gut | host: Homo sapiens | place: USA: California | reverse complement strand
GTCGCGGGAGTGCGGAATGTGGTAGGAGCGAGAGAGCACGAAGTGCGGAGCGCTCCGGATATCATAGGATATAACTTATGGTATAAGCCACGCTCCGAGACGTGCTTGCACGCCGGAGGAGCAGTGGCTTCATGGCCCGCCCCACATGTAGCACGAGGAGACGCGGATATTTTTGCTATGAATAAATTATGGAAGGAGAGAAAAAATGGCGGTAAATGATGTGGAGCGCTGCGAGGTGTATGAGCTGCATGAGGACAAGGTGCGCGACGTTCTGGAAAAAATGCCGGACGAGGATACACTCTGTGATCTCGCGGAGCTCTTTAAGGTCTTTGGAGATTCAACCAGAATCCGAATACTATACGCGCTTTTTGAAGCGGATATCTGCGTCTGTGATCTGGCGGAGACGCTTCATATGACACAGTCTGCAATCTCACATCAGCTGCGAATCCTGAAGCAGGCGAAGCTCGTCGGTGCGCGGCGGGAGGGGAAGCTTGTGATTTATTTTCTTGCGGATGATCACGTCCGGACGATGATCGATCAGGGCCGGGAGCATATCGAGGAATGAGGACAGCGGAGAATCAGAAGCTTATCAATACAGAACTAAGAGTGAGGAGACAGAGCCATGAAGAAGAGGTTTAAGTGTGAGATTGACTGCGCAAACTGTGCCGCAAAGGTGGAGGAGGCTATACGGAAGGTCGACGGCGTCATTGATGCGAGAGTCAGCTTTCTCACGCAGAAGCTGACACTTGAGGCAGAGGATGAAAGCTTTGACGCAGTGCTTGCGGAGGCAATACGGGTCGGAAAGCATATTGAGGCAGAGTTCGAGGTGGAAGTCTGAGTATGAACAAAAAACAGAAGAGACTCCTGCAGAGAGTCCTGATTTCGGCTGCAGTCTTTCTTCTTTTCATGATTGTTGAGAAGAGGGAGATGCTGCCGGCAGTCTCGCGTACTGTCTGGACAGCGCTGTATCTGATCCCCTATCTTTTTGCGGGATATGATGTGCTGCGGAGAGCCCTCAGAAATATCTGTAACGGTCAGATCTTTGATGAAAATTTCCTCATGAGCATTGCGACAGCTGCGGCCTTTGGGATCGGAGAGTATTCAGAGGCCTGCGCGGTCATGATCTTTTATCAGATCGGCGAGCTCTTTCAGAGCTATGCCGTCGGGAAGTCCCGCGCTTCCATTACAGAAATGATGAGCATTGCCCCGGATTATGTGAATCTCGAGGAGGATGGAGTGTTGCGTGAGGCAGAGCCGGATGAAGTGGAGCCGGGAAGCGTTATCGTGGTACGTCCCGGAGAGCGCATTCCGCTGGATGGCGAGGTGCTGAGCGGGGAGTCTCTTCTCGATACTGCGGCGCTGACCGGAGAATCCGTACCGCGCAGTGTGGGACCCGGTGATGCGGTGATCAGCGGCTGCACAAATGGCGCAGGCGTGCTGCGTGTGCGCACGACAAAGTGCTATGAGGACTCGACGGTTGCAAGGATACTGGAGCTCGTGGAGACTGCCGGGGAGCGAAAGGCGCATCTGGAGAGCTTTATCACCCGCTTTGCCCGCTGGTACACGCCGGTGGTGACGCTCGGAGCTGTGCTGCTCGCGCTGTTTCCCCCGCTGCTTCTACAGGCCAGCTTTGCGGAGTGGATACACCGCGCCTGTATCTTTCTCATCGTGTCCTGCCCCTGCGCGCTGGTTATCTCTGTTCCGCTCGGTTTTTTCGGGGGCATAGGTGCGGCATCGAGGCTTGGCGTTCTGGTGAAGGGGGCCAATTTTCTGGAGGCCGCGGCGGAGCTGGACACACTGGTCTTTGATAAGACGGGAACCCTGACAGAGGGGACGTTTCGGCTGAGCGGCATCTATCCTGCGGCCGCCAGCGGGTATACTGAGGCAGAGCTTCTGCGGCTCGCAGCGATCGTAGAAAGCCGCTCTACACATCCCATCGCGCAGTCAATCTGCGCAGCGTATCGGGATGTACAGTCACGGCTTGCTGCTGTGCAGGAGACAGAATCACTGGAGGCTGCTGCGGGCGCAGCCTTGCCGGCACCGGAGGAGCTGCAGGAGATCGCCGGAATGGGGATCTCGGCGCGCTGTGACGGAAGAGAGCTGCTCCTTGGCAGCGCGCAGCTCATGGAGAAGCGTGGGATTCGCTTTCAGCGCCGCACAGAGATCGGAACAGCCGTGTACCTTGCCTGCGACGGACAGTTCATCGGCAGCATCGTGATTGCTGACGCAGTGAAGCCCGGCGCAGAGGAGGCGATCTCCGCGCTGCGGAAGCTGGGTGTGAGGCGCTGTGTCATGCTGAGCGGCGACAGAAGAGAGAGCGCGGAGGCAGCTGCGGCAAAGCTCGGCATGGATGAGGTATACAGCGAGCTGCTGCCGGAGGACAAGGTGCAGCGGGTGGAGGCGCTGCTCAGAGGTGGCATGGCATCCGAAGGGGCGACAGAGCAGGAAATTGCTGTCAGCGGACAGAAGCCCGGGCAGAGAAGAGGTACGGCAGAAAAGGAAAGGCAGTCGCACGGCAGGCTTGGCTTTGTCGGAGACGGCATTAATGATGCGCCCGTGCTCATGCGGGCAGATGTCGGCATTGCAATGGGAAGTCTCGGCTCAGATGCGGCAATCGAGGCCGCAGATATCGTAATCATGGACGATGATATCGGGAAGCTTGCGGGGATCATCCGGATCTCGCGTCGCACGCTTCGCATCGTCCGCCAGAATGTGTTTTTTGCGCTCCTTGTAAAGGCGGCAGTGCTGTTCTTTGGCGCGCTGGGAATGGCCAATATGTGGGAGGCGGTATTCGGCGATGTGGGAGTCACAGTGCTCGCGGTGCTGAATTCCATGCGGGCGCTTAAGGTGGAGCGCTGATGAGAGATTGATTGATACCGGAGTGATATTTCTAAGCAGAGAGAGGCGCAGCCTACGGAAAGCAGGACGGCCTGAGACAGGAGGAGACAGAACGATGGACTATGGCTTTGACAGAGTGACAGAGCGGAGAGGTACCGCCTGTGTGAAGTACGATGCCGGAATGAAGATCATGAAGCGGGATGACCTTCTGCCGCTCTGGGTGGCGGATATGGATTTTCGCGCGCCGGAGGAGGTGCTGGATGCGATCAGAGCGCGAACCACACACGGCATCTTTGGTTATACCGAACCGGATGCAGCGTATGAGCGGGCCGTCGCCTCATGGTTTTTAAGGCGGCATGGATGGGAGATACATCCCGGGGAACTCACAGTGACTCCGGGAGTGGTCTTTGCGATTGCACAGGCGATTCTTGCATACACCGCGCCGGGCGATCCGGTGCTCATTCAGAAGCCCGTCTATCATCCCTTTGAAGCTTCGATTCTTCAGAATGGACGCCGCGTCGTAAACAACGCGCTTTTGCTGCGTGACGGGCGCTATGAGCTGGATCTCGAGGACTTTGAACAGAAGCTTCGGGAGGAGCAGATCAGGCTCTTTATTCTCTGCAGTCCGCATAACCCGGTGGGGCGCGTATGGACGGAGGAGGAGCTTCTCAGCATGGCGGAGCTCTGCCGGAAATATGGCGTCACGGTTGTCTCGGATGAGATTCACTGTGACTTTATCTGGCCGGGGCATCATTTTATCTCGTGGGCAAGAACGGCTGCGCGCTGTGCCACGAACTATATCATCTGTACCTCGCCGAGCAAGAGCTTTAACCTTGCGGGTATGCAGACCGCAAATATCATCATCCCGGATGAGACACTGCGGGAGCGCTTCCGGAGGCAGCTGGCCTCTACAGGCTTTGAGGGGATGAATCCGCTCGGGATGGTTGCCTGTGAGGCTGCATACGAGAAGGGGGAGCCTTGGTTTGATGCTCTGCTTGCTTATCTGAAGGGAAATATTGATTTTGTAAAGCAGTATCTTGCAGACAACGTGCCGGATATCCGGGTGACAGAGCCGGAGGGCTGTTATCTGCTGTGGATTGATTTCTCCGGTTTGGGGCTTCCTTATCCGGAGCTTAAGAAGCTCATCATTGAGGAGGCAAAGCTCTGGCTGAATCCCGGAAAGATGTTCGGAATCGAGTCTGAGCAGTTTATGCGTCTCAATACGGCCTGCCCGCGGAGTGTACTCCGAAAGGCGATGGAGCAGCTGGCAGCAGCTGTGGAATCAGCGTCTTAAGCTCCTCCGGGGAAGCTGCGACCGCCGCTGCCTCCCGCCACTCCTCCGGCGAACCGTAGCCGTAGGCGCAGGCGATGAAGGGGAGATCGAAGGCCCGGGCCGCCTCAAAGTCCAGAAAGCGGTCTCCGACCATCACGGCAGCTCCCGGATGCTCCCTGAGCAGCTTTTTCATGATCTCCGGCTTCGGAGCCCAGCCCTCGGCCTCGCCCCAGTAGTAGCCGTCGAACCAGCGGTCCAGCTTCATCACTCTCCTGTGCGCATCGAGGTAGCTGCTCTTGCAGTTGCTGAGCAGATAGATGCCAAAGCCCGCGCGCTTCAGCGTGTCAAGCAGTGTGGGCACAGCGGGATAGAGCCGGGCGGTACCGTTTTCAATGAGTCTAGCCATTTCCTCCTGGATGCGTGCGCTGCAGGCGCCCTGCTCTGCTTCGGAGAGCTGCGGCGCAAAGCGCCGCCACATATCTCCCGCGGGGTAGCCGAGCCATTCGCTGATCTCCGCATCCTCAAACTGCCGCGCGGGCATCAGGCCCTGTGCTGCCAGAAATTCATAGTTCTTCCGGAAGGCAGGCCCGTAGATGCGCATGGTCTCATGCAGCGTGCCATCGTAGTCGAAGATCACATTTTTCCGGCCGCTGCCGGCATTACCCGCGTTGCGTTCATGTCCTTTCGTCATTACGCCTCAATCTCCCGGATCAGATTGATCATCTCGATCGCGCCGACTGCGCACTCATAGCCCTTGTTGCCGGCCTTGGAGCCCGCCCGTTCGATCGCCTGCTCGATATTCTCTGTGGTCAGGACGCCGAACATGACCGGGATGTCGCTGCACAGCGAGACATTTGCCAGACCCTTGGATACCTCGCTGCACACGTAGTCGTAGTGTGTGGTGGAGCCGCGGATCACTGCGCCGAGGGCAATCACTGCGTCATATTTTCCGCTCTTTGCCATCTTCTGGGCAATCAGAGGGATCTCGAACGCCCCGGGAACCCAGGCGACATCAATATGATCTGCAGAGACGCCGTGCCGGAGCAGGCCGTCCTCCGCGCCGCCGAGCAGGCGGGAGGTGATAAATTCATTGAAGCGGGCGGCGACGATGCCGATGCGGATATCCCCCGCGATCATCTGTCCCTCAAACTTATGCATGATAGTATCCTCCTTTGGATGATTGTTTATACTGTGAGCTCTCCCGGGGAATTGTTTATTCTCCGTAGTTTAAGTAGTGTCCCATGCGCTTTGCCTTGGTCTTCAGATAGTAGAGGTCGTAGGGCGTGGCGTTCATCTGGATCGGGACGCGCGAGGCGATCTCAAGTCCGAAGCCGCTGAGCTGGTAGACCTTGTCGGGGTTGTTTGTCAAAAGGCGCAGGGATCTGACGCCGAGATCACGCAGAATTTGCGCGCCGATGTAGTATTCACGCTGATCCTCTCCGAAGCCGAGGGCGAGATTTGCCTCCACGGTGTCCATGCCCTTTTCCTGGAGCTCGTAGGCCTTCAGCTTGTTGATGAGACCTATGCCGCGCCCCTCCTGCCGCATGTAGAGCAGAATGCCGCGGCCCTCTTTCTCGATCTGAGTCATCGCTGAGGCAAACTGCTGGCCGCAGTCGCAGCGGAGCGAGCCGAAGGTATCTCCGGTCAGGCATTCGGAGTGCACGCGGCACAGGATGTCCCGGCCATCGCCGATATCGCCCTTCACCAGAGCCACGTGGTGCTCGCCGTTCAGACGGTTTACATAGCCGTAGGCGCGGAATTCGCCGTATCGGGTGGGCATTTTTACAACAGCCTCGCAATCCACCAGAATATCGTGGGATTTTCTGTACTCCTGAAGCGCCCGTATGCTGATGATGCAGAGCTGAAAGCGCTCTGCGAGCTCCAGAAGCTCCGTGGTGCGCATCATGGTGCCATCCTCACGCATAATCTCGCAGCAGAGTCCGCACTCCTTCAGTCCCGCAAGGCGGCACAGATCTACGGTTGCCTCCGTGTGACCGTTTCGCTCCAGCACGCCATTTTTCTTTGCGAGCAGCGGGAACATGTGTCCCGGTCTCCGGAAGTCCTCCGGCCGGGCGTTCTCGTCGACACACTTCATAGCGGTGACGGAGCGCTCCGCGGCGGAGATGCCGGTGCTGGTGCTTGCGTGGTCTATGGATACGGTGAAGGCGGTCTCGTGATTGTCCGTATTTTCCATAACCATCTGTGGAATCTGAAGCTGCTTCACATATTTTTTTGCCATCGGCATGCAGATCAGTCCCTTGCCGTGCGTCGCCATGAAATTGATATTCTCCGTCGTGGCAAATTCTGCGGCACAGATGAAATCCCCCTCGTTTTCGCGGTCGGGATCATCGATGCAGAGTATGATCTTCCCGGCGCGAAGCTCCGAGAGTGCCTCGTCAATTGTATTAAATCCAGCCATAACAGTTCCTCCTGTATTGTTTGATTCTTTCATCCAAATCATTTTCAGAAGCCGCAGCGGAGCAGCATATCGCGGGTGATGCCGGATGTCCCGCCGCTTTCTTTTCCACCCTCAGCCTGTGGGAGCACTTCGGGAGAGCGGGGGTGTTCAAAGTGAAGCAGCTGCGACACATACTTTCCGATGATATCCGTCTCAAGGTTCACCCGGTCGCCGACGCGGCGCTCGGAGAGCGTCGTCACAGCCGCCGTGTGCGGGATCACAGATACGGAGAAGCGCTCCGTGCCTGTACAGGCCACAGTGAGGCTGATGCCGTCGATGGTGATGGAGCCCTTCTCTACAATGCCGCGAAGCAGAGCGGGCTCCGCGCGCAGCTCGTACCAGACGGCATTGTCATCCCGGCGTATGTTTGTGATGGTTCCGAGCCCGTCCACATGGCCGGAGACGATGTGACCGCCGAAGCGTCCGTCCGCGGGCATGGCCCGCTCCAGATTCACCCTGCTGTTCGGACGAAGTGTGCCGAGGGAGGAGCGGTTCAGGGTCTCATGCATGACATCCGCGCTGAAGCCGGAGGAGCTGAAGTCTGTGACTGTGAGACAGACGCCGTTGACCGCGATGCTGTCTCCGATTTTTAAGCCCTCCAGCACAAGTTCTGCGCCTATGGTGAGCACGGCGGAGTGGTCGCCCCGCTGTATGGATTTCAGCGCTCCGGTTTCCTCAATGAGTCCTGTGAACATCAGCGTATCACCTCCCCTTCGATGAGATAGTCCTCTCCCAGCTGTTTCAGCTGTGTATGCTTCAGCTGTATCGCCTGATCCGGCGCGGCGAAGCCGGTTCCGCCGACCGGCGTCTTAGCACTGCTCCCGCCAAAGAGCTTAGGGGCGATATAGGCCTGTACTCTTTGAACCACGCCGTCCCGGAGCGCGCTCCAGGCGAGCTCTGCGCCGCCCTCCAGCAGCACGCTGTCTATCTGCATTGCGCCGAGTGCGCGCATGAGAGCGGGAAGATCCACGCGGCCGTCTTTGCTAGGGCAGAGGAGAGTGCGGCAGCCCAGCGCCTCATAGCGCTGCGCTCTGTCGCTGTCCTCACAGCAGGTTGCGAGCAGGGTAGGAATCTCCGATGCGCTCTGTATGATCCTTGAATCAAGCGGCGTCCGCAGGGTGGAGTCGCAGATGATGCGGAGCGGGTTTCTGCCTCCCTCCATGCGGCAGGTCAGAAGCGGATCGTCCTGCTCCACGGTATTTACCCCGACCATAATTGCGGCGCAGCGGTTTCGCAGCCTGTGCACCTCGGCCCTTGCAGCCTCCCCGCTTACCCAGCGGGAGGCTCCTGTGTAGCAGGCAATCTTTCCGTCGAGCGTCATTGCATATTTTAAGTACACGAGAGGCAGTCCGCTGGTGATGTAGTGAAAAAAGATATCGTTCAGCGCCCTGCATTCTGCCTTCAGTACCTGTTCCGTGACCTGAATGCCGCCTGCACGAAGCAGAGCGATACCCTGCCCTGCGACCTTTGGGTTCGGATCACCGGAGCCGACATAGACGTGGGAAATGCCGGCTTCGATGAGAGCATCTGTGCAGGGAGGCTGCTTTCCGTGATGGCAGCAGGGCTCCAGCGTGACATAGAGCTCGGCGCCGCGCGCGCTTTCTCCGCGCTGCGCACAGTCCTTCAGCGCTGCGCGCTCCGCGTGTAGGTCGCCGTAGTGATCGTGCCAGCCCTCGCCGATGATGCGCCCTTCCCGCACAAGAACGGCACCGACCAGCGGATTCGGAGAGACACGCCCTTCGCCGCGATGGGCGAGCTCGACAGCGCGCCGCATAAATGTGAGATTCATGAAATTCTCCTTCCTGGTATTCTTCCATCCGTTCGCCGGGAGTGGTGTTCATACATACAGGGAGGCATTGAGAGAAAGAAGGAGCAGAAGAAAAATAAAAAGCCCCGGAAGACAGCTTCCAGGGCAATAAAAACAAGCGCACGCCAAGCTACGCAGCTTGGCCTCATCTTCTCTCATCCAGACTGTACTGTCGGCTCCGGAATCACACCGGATCATGCCTTTCGGCTCGCGGGCTTTACCGCCGGTAGGGAATCTAACCCTGCCCTGAAGATTACACCCATATCATACGGCGGGGTTCAGAGACTGTCAAGGGAATTGTGACTATAGACCTTATTCCTTTTCTTCATACGCCTTTTAGCCACAGGTGGTGAGGGGGAGATACTCAGACACCCAAGGCCAGAGCAGCAAACAGGGCAGCACCCTTCCACAGCACATCTTCATTCGCTTTATAGTGAGAGCTGTGAAGCGGCCAGACCTCTGGATCGTTTTCGGCCTGAGTGCCCAGCCAGCCAAAGGCGCCGGGTGTTTTTTCCAAATAGAAGGAGAAGTCCTCTGCCGTCATGGCAGGCTGAGGTACGCGGATGCTCCTGTCCTGGCCAAAAAGTTTTCCCCAGGTTGTCAGCAGATATTCTACTTGCTCCGGATCATTCCTCAATGCGCTATATCCCCGCTGATAATCGAGGTCTCCCTCGCAGCCGTAAGCGGAGCATATTCCCTTCAAGAGCTGTTCAAGTCTTTTTTCAGCCAGCTCACGCATTTCAGCAGAGTATGTTCTGCACGTGCCCTCCAGCAAGCATTCTTCCGGAACGATATTGTAGCGGGAGCCTGCCTTCATGACGCCTATGGTGATTACGCCTGGATCAAGAGGGTCACTGTTTCTGCTGATGATAGTTTGAACGGCAGATACAAAATGCGCTCCGGCTATAAGAGCATCTTTCCCCAGATGGGGCATGGCTCCGTGGGCACTTTCGCCCTTGATACGGACGATGAAGTGATCTGAGGCGGCCATCTGAGGCCCGGGCTTGGCACCGAGCACCCCTGCAGAAAGATTAGGCCATACATGCAGTCCAAATACCCGATCTATTCCCTCAAGGGCACCGGCTGCAATCATTTTGCGAGAGCCGCCAACCGGAGCGTTTTCTTCAGCGGGCTGAAATATCAGGCGAACTTGTCCTTTGAGCTGATTTTTATGCATGGCCAGCAGCCGGGCGGCGCCCAAAAGACAGGTGATATGATTGTCGTGGCCGCAGGCATGCATAACTCCAGGATTTTGGGACGAAAAAGGCAAATTTGTCTCCTCCTGGATGGATAGAGCGTCCATATCGGCTCGCAGCGCAGTGTGGGGGCCAGGAACCGCGCCGACCAGATCAGCCAATATGCCATAACCTCCAATCTGATCTCGTATGGTCCAACTGCCGATCTCCATCAATTCTCGTTTTATGAGCTCTGCGGTGTCCTTTTCTTTGTTGGATTCTTCCGGGTGTTGATGAAGCTCTCTGCGTATGTCAACAAGATGAAGTTGAATAGAACGGGCGTTGTCTATCAGATTCATGGCTTCTCCCTTTGGTTTTATAAATACAGGATTTTTGATTACAAACAGACTTCCTGCAAACCAGGAAGTCTGTTTGTCAATGCGAGACTAATCACTTGACTGGCGGAGGCATAATCCTGCCAAAGGCAATACGGCTGGAAATCACAGCACCGATCAGGCAGGCGAGGGCAATGCCGAAGCCTGTCAGAGAGGCCATCATTACGCTGTGAGTGGTGGGCATAATGATGAACATATTCAGCAGAGCGAAGTAAATAACGCTGGTAACAGTATAGGATAAGGAATAACTGGCCAAAGCCGGGCTTTTCAGATCGGGGTCGCAAATCCGAAGAAGAAGCACACCGGTGATAAATACACCGGTTGCCATGCCCAAGGTTCCGATCATTTGCTCAAACCAGTACCCTTTTAACAAATAGCGACTGAGAAGAACAAGCCATGCCGCAGTTACCAGGTAGCCAATAAAGACCATGGTAATAATAGGAATAAGATAGGCAGCAACGGCCTTAATCGGCAGGCTGGCCACAGCGCCGATGACGGCAAACTCTGTGAATGCACCGGAAATGTGGCTCTTCACAGCCCCATCGACCAGATAATCCATCTTGAGCTTACAGAGAATACCCCAAATGATAAACATGCAGATCATGCCGTAGGCCCAAACAGAGATGCTTTTCAAAACGGGTATGCTGGCGGCTTTAGCTCCTTTTACGCAAAGATAGGCAGTGCCGCAGGCGATGAATATTAAAGCGGTGTGGAAGGCCAGGGTATCAATGGAAGAGGACATGGTAGTTTCACGTCCGAGAGAGCCCTGCTCCTTCGTATTTTTATGGAAACCAACCTTAAAAGCCTCCGGGATGTCTGCAGGCTTGTCCAGCATGGCAGTCTGACCATGACGAGCGGCCCAGTTAATCAGGATTATACCGATGATAATGCCGCCAACGATACCAAAGGTTGCCGTCGTGGTTGCGACACCCTGGCTGGTTTCCCAGTAGGGGAGATTCATCTCTTTTAATGTGTTGCCCAGCGTGCCGGCTGTACCATGTCCGCCGACAAAGCCGATGGGAAGCTCAATGCCAAACTGATCATAGAAATCAAAGCTGCCTTGGAAGAGAATATGAGCCAGATATCCTATGCCGAACTGCATCATGGATACTCCGAGTCCTATAAACATGAGGGGAACAACATTCTTCATAAATCCGGCATCCGTTGATCCTCCAGTTTTGCCAAATCGCAGTCCCAGGGGAACAGAGGCGACGACCGGAACAATGAGGATGCCAGGAATCATGGAATAGTATTTGAACCAGTCATCGGGAACAGGAAGAATGTTAATAACCTGTGGACCTAAAATCAGAAGAAGAAATCCACCGATAACAGACGCCGGAATGAATGTTTTCTGAAAAATGCGGATCTTTGCCCTAATAAGTGTGCCGATTATCAGGAAAAGCCCTAATAAGCCAAGACTTTTCAGCAAATCAGTTAACATTGCAGATGTCATATTCTGCCCTCCTTTAGACTTGATTTCTCATACAAAACCTTTACAGATAAATAATATCATATAATTATAAAAAAATACATAATTTAAGAAATAAATTGTTAATATTGCTTAAAGCAGTTGGTACAGCGGGCGGGGAAGTCCCATAAAGCTGAGTCCTGCACAGTCTGTTCCGCCTCGAATTGGGGGTGTGGTGGGTTCTACTCCGCAGGCGCGGAAGACCTGCTTCGCCTTGTCGATCAGATCCATGTGCCCACAGAGGACTGTCTGCATATTGAATCCGCTGTCTTCCCGTGTCAGGGTAAAGGAGCCGTCTCCATATTTCTGATTCAGATAAGCGCATACCCGCTTCATGAAGACCTTTCGCGCAAGAAAACGCGCGTGGTCATGTTCCCGGATGTTATAAATCATCCGGCAGGTTTCAACATTTCCGGACAGAGAGCGCAGGTGGTAAAAGCCTTCGTAGCCTTCGGTAGAGGACGGAGTTTCCGACGGCGGTATCATAGACTGAAATTCATGGACGAGAAGTAATGCATTTTTCATTTTACCCTTGGCACTTCCTGTGTGTACACTGATTCCTGGGATCAGCACACTCATTCAGGGTCGCATATCTTCAGTAGTGCCAGTCCGGTCATCATGACACCGGCGCCTATGCCCCAGGCATAGACGCCTCGCTCAAAGGGGCAGGAATCCGGAAGCAGAAAACGATAGGCACAGTAGCTGTAGCAGATGAGGATAGACCGCTGTGCGCAGGAATACATCACTCTGTCCGAGGCGGATATCCTTTCCGTCGTAGTGAGGAATAATCTGTGGTCTTACGTTTTTGCCGGGTACGCCGGGATAGGTATCCAGATGTCCCAGAAAACCAATCGCTGTGCAATGTGTGCAGGCAGAACTGGGAGGAAGCTTGGTGTACACGATACCGTGATGGTTTACCTGAGCATCCTGAAGCCCTATCTGTTTCAGTTCATAATACCAGCAGATGCGCCAGATCAAATTGCCGCATCGTTGAGGGGATGGTATTGCTGGAGGCATCGCTGTCGGTCCGGATTGATGCATAGCGAATAAAACGTTCGATCATATCCATATAAAAATCTTCTGTCAGAGGTTTCGTATATGCTTTCGCAGCAGCTTGCTTCATGGGATCGCGTTTCTGCCGTGCGCTACCTGACAAGTATCGCATCATTTTACAGGTCTCGCATAATTTGTCCTTTTGGGTTACAATGGAGCTTACAAGAAGCGGATGGAGTGTAGGGTGAAAGAGAGAGACCGAAGATCCGGAAGTGTGAAAATGCCCGTGGCAGAGACAAAAATTGTATAAAACAATGGATGAAAAACCTGGGAGAATAGAGATGAACTTTCTTGAACTTGCGAAGGATCGTTATTCCTGTCGGCAGCTCTCGGACAGAGCTGTGGAGCGGGAGAAAATAAATATGATACTGGAGGCGGCACAGGCGGCGCCGACCGCACATAATGCCCAGCCCTATAAAATCTGGGTACTTCAGAGCGAGGAGGCAAAGGCAAAGCTTGCGGAGGCGAATTCCTATATGTTTGGCGCCTCCTTGTTTTTTGTGGTAGGGGGAGAGAAGAGCCGGGCCTGGGTGAGAAGCTCTGACGGAGAGAATTTTTCCATGGTCGATGCCTCGATTGTCGCGACGCATATGATGCTTGAGATTCATGCGCTGGGGCTTCGCAGCACCTGGGTCGGGAAGTTTGATACACCCAGAATGAAGGAGCTGTTTCCGGAGATGCAGGACTACGATCTTGTCGCAATTTTCCCGGTCGGTTATCCGGCGGAGGACGCCCATCCGGCGCATCTGCACAGAGAGCGGCGGGCGCTCAGCGAGCTGGTCAGTTTTCTGTAGTGTTGGGAAAGGATTGCCGGTCGGATATAATTTGGGATATATGACGACAGATTGAGGTAGATATGATAGAGAAGCAGCAGCCATATAAATACAGAGTCTATGAGGAAATCAAAGGATCGATCCTCTCCGGAGAATATGTTCCTGGAAGTATCCTGAATGAACGAAGACTTTCCAATGAGATGGGCATCAGCCGAACTCCGGTCAGAGAGGCTCTTCAGATGCTGGCACAGGATGGCTGGTTACAAACGGAAACCTATAAGGGGATGATTGTCCGGGAGTTTGATATCAAATATATGCATGATATGCTGCAGATTCGTACAGCTCTGGAGATTCTGGCAGTAGAAAATGCAGTACAAAATATTACAGATGAAAAGATCCGGAAGCTGGAAGCTATTCAGAAAAAACAAACGGATCTTCTGGAGCGCTATGAAGATAATCAGTTTATTTTGATTGACCGGGAATTTCATTCACTGATCTATGAAATGAGTGGAAATACAGAGTTGATACAGCTGTTGAGCAATTATTATGATATGTTCCGTTTTCTGGGAATGCAGGCAGTTTGTGGATCTGAAGAGAGAAGAGGAACTACACTTCTGGAACATAAGGCTATTTTGAATGCTCTGAAGGAGCGCTCCAGAGACCAAGTGGTCGAAGCAATGCAGCTGCATATGGAAGAGACAGAAAAAAATATTATGATACGTGGTCAGATGGCACCGGAGAAGACAATGAAATAAATATGCATTTGTAAGAGAAAGAATTAATCCAGAGACTCTCCGAATGGACAAGCTCAAATAGTCTATTCAGGGGAGTCTTATATTTTAATGGTTTCATTTGTTAAACAGGGTTCTTCTAAAGGTTAAAAATCGAAGCTTAAGATTTAGGGATTGGAGAAAATATATAAAAAAAATAGAAAAATTTATGTTTGACAGAGCATAATGCAATGTTATAATTGGTATATGGTATACCAAAGATAAAGAGATAAGACAGGGGGATATTGATGAGCCACATGAAGTTTTGTCTGGAGACGCGGGAAAGTGTAACTGAAATAGAATTGAACTATGAGAGAGTGTTCGCTATCGGGTATGCCGGGCGTAATCTTGAAAAGACGATGGAGCATATCAGAGAACTGGAGAGAGATCTGGGAGTTCCGGCGCCTAAAAAAATCCCAACGATATTTCAATGTGGAAATTATGTTCTCACGCAGGAGGAGCAGCTGGTATTTGTGGGAGAAAAAACCTGTGGAGAAGTGGAATATGTCATTATTTTGAAGGATGGGAAAATCTACATCGGCTTGGGCAGCGATCACACAGACAGAGAGCTGGAAGCGGATAATGTTCCGAAGGCGAAGCAGTGCTGTGCAAAACCGATTTGCAATAAAATATGGGATTATGAAGAGCTGAAAGATCACTGGGATGACATAGTGCTGCAGTCATGGCAGGTTGTGGACGGATGTGAAGTGCTTTATCAGGAGGGGAGCTTAAAGGATATTCTTTCTGTCGAAGATATTCTGAAGGAATTAAATGAGAGGGTTGGAGATATTGATAATTGTGTCATTTTTTCCGGAACAGTTCCGGTAAAGAATGGATTCTGCTACGGGACAGAATTCCGCTATGAAATGCATGATATTGCTTTAAACCGTAAATTGGAATCTCGTTACTATGTGAATGCGATAAGTGATAAGGAGGAAAGATAATGAAAAAGAGAATTGCTCTGGTAGCTGCACTTTCGATTGTTATGTTAATGGGCTGTGGAGGCGGAAGCACAAAGCCCGCAGAAACTTCTGCCGCAGGGGCACAGGACAGCGGAACCGCTGCAGCGGTTTCAATGAAAATTGCAACAGTAGGAAATGAGCAGCATCAGTCTACGATCGCGGCAACTGCTTTTAAGGAAAAAGTAGAGGAGCTGTCAAACGGGCAGATCACTGCAACCATTTATCCGAATGCGCAGCTTGGCGGTGAAAGAGAAATGGCCGAGGGGGTCAAAATGGGATCCATTGAGATGAGCATTGTAACAACGGATGGAGCGCTGCCCAGCTTTGTACCGGAAACCCAGGTGCTGTCGATTCCCTATCTGTTTTCCAGTAAGGAAGAAGCCTATTATGTGCTGGACAATTTCCTGCAGGAGGAACTGGAGCCGAATTTTGAGGCGCAGGGTCTGAGGCATCTCGGCTTTTGTGAGCTGGGATTCCGCCACTTTACCAATAATAAAAAGGAAATCGTGAAAGCATCTGATATGGCGGGACTTTCGATCCGGGTTCAGGAGGCGCCGATCTGGTTTGCTTTGGCAGACAGCCTTGGTTTTATTCCGACTCCGATCGTATTCAATGAGCTTTATACTGCTCTTCAGCAGGGAACGGTGGACGGGCAGAAGAATCCGATCGCTTCGATTTCTTCCTCTGCATTTGATGAGGTTCAGAAATATATGGTTCTCGACGGACATACCTATGCAGCAGAGAGCATGATCATGAATCTGGGATTTTATAACGGATTGAGTGATGAGCAGAAGGATTGGGTGCAGCAGGCTGCGAAGTATGCATCCGATACGCAGCGGCAGAAGGTGACGGATATGGAAGAAGATATGCTTGCGTCGATCAAGGAAAAGGGTGTACAGGTCTGTGAGGATCCCGATTTACAGTCGTTCCGGGATGCAACCGCAGATTTGTACAAAAAGGAAAGCGTGGTTGCGCTTGTCAAGCCTGAGCTGACAGAAGCAGTTCGGAAGGCTGTTAAGGAGTATCAGGCTGCTAAAAAGTAAGACATTGGAGTCCGAAGCCCGAAGCAGATTGATTTCGGACTTCGGATTTCTCTCATGGGTATGAGTGTTTTCCTGCCTGATTTTTGAGGATATAGTTTTCCGGAGAACCGGAGGAAAGGAACATTCAATTCCCGTCTGTGGGATTGAATATAAAAGAATCGGATGAAAGCGTTGAATTTGATGGTTGACTGGCTGGTGAAGCTTATCATGGGATTGAGTTCCATAGTTGTCTTTGTGTTGACTTTTGCTCAAGTTTTGTGCCGGTTTGTGTTTAAATCTCCTTTGCCATGGAGTACGGATATTTTAAGACTGGCATTTACTTATCTGGTTTTTTGGGGTGCCGCGTGGTGTGTGAAGGAAAAAGGACATCTGAATATAGACGTTGTATTGTCCTCCCTTCCGGAGAAGATCCGTAAGAAGGTAGAGATTCTGATCAGCTGTATTTTGATTTTCTTTTTTGTACTTCTCATTGTGCAGGGCTATGGATTCGCTATGAGCGGTCTGACTCAGACTACATCATATCTCCCAATTCCTATGGCGATTTATTATGCGAGTATTCCGACAGCTGCATTTTTAATGCTATTTTACATGCTGCAGATACTTGGCGGACAATTGAAAAATTACAGGGGAAATGAGGAGAAATCCATATGATTTATATTATTCTATTATTTGTTCTGTTTCTGGCAGGGATTCCGATTTGTTTTTCTCTGGGCCTGATTTCCGTATATGGAATTATGGAAGGTGCGTTTCCTCTTCAGGTTGTTGTCCAGCGCCTGTTTACCGGAGCGGACAGCACGGCACTGATCGCAATTCCGCTGTTTATTCTGGCCGGAGGTCTGATGGTTCAGGGAGGCATATCAAAGCGCATCGTAGACTTTGCGGATGCATTGATTGGACACTTTCCGAGTGGATTGGCCCTGGTCAGTATATTGGCATGCATGTTTTTTGCGGCGATCACTGGATCAGCGATTGCAGCTACAGCTGCAATCGGTGGAATTATGATTCCGATTATGCGGGATAAACATTATGATGATACATTTTCTGCTCCATTGATTGCCTGCGGCGGATCCATAGGGCCGATCATCCCTCCGAGTATCCCACTGCTGTTATATGGGACCATGGCAAATGTGAGTGTGGGGAAACTGTTTATCGGCGGATTTATTCCTGGTATTATCATGGGCCTGGGATTGATGATCTATAGTTATTTGGTCGGAAAAAAGCGTCACTATGTGGGCCGGGAGGCCAAGGCTCCGAGAGCAGAGGTCCTAAGAACCGGAAAGGATGCAGCTCTTGCGCTGGTTATGCCGATTATTATTATTGGCGGCATTATGTCAGGAGTCTTTACTGCGACGGAGTCCGGAGCTATAGCTTGTGCCTATGCGCTGATTGTGGGCGGCTTTGTCTATAAAGAGTTAAAGCCGGATAAATTATTCGGGCTTTTTGTGGACTGCGCGAAGGCGACAGGTCAGGTCCTGGTTGTGGTGGCCTGCGCAAGCCTTTTTACCTGGGTCATCACTGTGGCACAGGTACCGCAGGCGGTAAGTGCGCTGCTGTCCAGCTCTATTCATAATAAGTATGTACTTTTGCTGCTTATTAATATTATACTGTTGATAGCGGGAACCTTTATTGACACCACAAGTGCCCTTGTGATTTTCACCCCTCTGTTTCTTCCCTTGGTACAGCTCATGGGAATTGATTTAATTCATTTTGGGCTGGTAATGGCGGTGAACCTGACGATAGGCATGTGCACTCCGCCTCTGGGCGTCTGCTTGTTTGTGGCCGGTTCTATTGCTGATGTAAGTTTGAAGGAGCAGGTGCATGATTTGCTTCCGATGCTGGGTGTGCTGTTGATTGTGCTTTTAATTATTACCTATATACCTTGGACAGTAACCTTTATACCCAGTTTGTTTGGTTAAGGTAAAGGTTTGTTAAAATCCAGTGACAGAGAGAGGAAATATATGGAACATACTTTTGTTATGGCGCAGATGGAATGCGTGGAAGATGTCTCTCAAAACATAAAAAAAATAGAGCAGCTTACCGGAGAGGCTGTGAAAAAATATCATCCGTCCTTGCTGCTGTTTCCGGAAGTCTGCATGGTTGAGTTTCAGCAAAAGCTGAGTCCGGAGGAGAGAAATGCTTCGGCAGAAAGTCTGGACGGCCCATTTGTAAGCGCCATGCGTGCGCTTGCAGCGAAGGAACAGGTGTGGCTGGTCTTCGGAATGCGGGAGCGGGTAGAGGATTCCGCAGATTCACGGAGCTATAATACAGTGATTATGTTAAATGATCGCGGAGAGATCGTTCGAAGCTATCATAAGACTCATCTTTACGATGCCTTTGGCTATAAGGAATCAGATGAATTTAAGGCAGGTGATGCCTTCTTTGAGCCGGTGGATACACCTTTTGGAAGAATAGGTCTGTTTGTGTGCTATGAGGTTCGTTTCCCGGAGGTGGCACGCGACCAGAGAGCAAAGGGAGCGGAGATCATCCTGATGCCGACTGCATGGGTGAAGGGAGATCTGAAGAGTCTGCACTTCAAGACTCTTGTCACTGCACGTGCAATTGAGAATACCTGCTTCCTGCTCGCCTGCGATCAGTACAGCAGGATACGTATGGGGGAGAGCATCGCTGTGGATCCCATGGGAGTCACGCTCGCGAGCGCAGGAGAAGGGGAGCGCCTCATCCCGGTCTATATTGACACAGAGCGCATTGCAGAGGTGAGAAAGAAGCTTCCTTCCTATGAAGACAGAAGACCGGAGCTGTACACAGGATGAAGATAGCGTAATAAAAGTTTTCATATGTACAGGATGGGGGATGTCGGCTCCATAATCATGATATTGAGGGTATTGGTGAGATACAGTCACCAATACCCTCAGCTGGTTCTGTGATATCTTGGCTTTACTAAGTCAGCTTCTCTCCGCGGCGCAGTTTGCGCCGCATTTCGTTTATGTAGCTGTCAAGCTCCTGAAGCCTGTCGAGCACGCTGTGTTCCTCCTCGCTTGATTCGATGATACGGCTGATTCCGCCGTTGCTGATGACGATGCGCTTATCCGCCATGAGAGCGAGCAGGGGATCATGCGTCGCCATGAGTACAATCTTGTCGCGCGCCATGAGCAGCTTTACCGCTTCCTGCCGGTCTATTCCGGCGTTTTCGATCTCATCGATCAGAACGATGGGGCTTTTGGAGAGATTTGCGGTGTCGCTGATCATCAGTGCCCGCGACTGTCCGCCGGAGAGCGCAGTGATATAGCTGTCCAGCTGAAAGCTCTCGCCGGAGAGACGGTTGGCATCCTCGATGATGCGTTCCCGCTTTTCGTCCGGATTCACGAGCCGGGATTTTGCGTGCAGATCGATGTATTCTCCGACAGTGAGATCCATCACAAAATTCATGTTCTGGGAGAGCTGAGCCACCAGCTTCTCCCCTCCCGAGAAGCGTTTTTCTGTGGAGAGCTCCTCGCCGTTCACAAGTATGCGGCGTCCAGTCGGTGTGTCGCCGTGTGCCATCCACTCGATGTCTGCAAGCAGCCGGCTCTTTCCGGAGCCGGTCGGGCCGACAATGGAGATGACATCAGAGGGATGCAGCTCAAGCGATGAGAAGTGCTCCGGAGCTCCGCTTTTGTCATGACCGGGGAGTATGGTGATGCCCTGAAAGTACTTTTCCTCCCCCAGAAAGTCGAGCATTTGCCGGAGGTATTCGTCGAAGTTTTTTTCTATCTCACTGAGGCTGACGCCGAGCTCTGCTTTTTCTGTGTCGTCAAGCTGAGTCAGATACTCGTGAAGTGTGAGTGCTCCTGCGTGCTCGACGGAGAGTCCGTTTGCAAGAAAGAAGTTGTCAGCGAAGGGATAGCGCTTCCGCAGTTCTGCGATAGTCATAGAAGTCCTCCTGTCGTATTTACTGAATTTTTCTTACATTTCCCAGCTGATAGTCCTGACCGATTCTGGTCTCACCGAGGCAGTAGGAGCAGAGTGCAGTCGGCATGGGGTAGCGGAGCTTCATCTCCTGCTTCTCTGTGAGTGAGATGGCCCGCTCACGGATGATGGAGGAGAGCTCAAATGCGCCCTGTCCGCTCAGCCCGTTCAGGTTCAGAATGATGGCGCGCGGATTCACGGTCTGCACTCTGGAGGCGAAGATCTCCCGTTCTGCCTGAGAGACGATATCGCCCTTGGTGATGACCACAATATCTGCGGAGCGGAGCATGGGGCCGATCTTCAGCGGTGTGTTGATGCCGGAGAGATTGTCGATTACGCAGATGGAGAGCACATCTTTTATGTAGGGGCTGCATCGGTTGCAGAGTCCGGCAGATTCCGTGATGAGTATACTGAGTCCGAGTGAGTGTCCCCAGTGAAGTATTTCGTCAATATTGGAGACGAAAAAGTGGTCCGGGCAGAGTCCGCCGGAGAGCCCTTTCTTTACGGGGATGCCGTATTTTTCATAGATTTTATCGTCGTCGGTGTAGAGGCAGTCGAACTTTACTACACCGATTTTTCTGTTTTCTGTCTTGAGCTGTGCGATCGTCTTCAGGATGACAGAGGTCTTGCCGGAGCTTGGCGGGCCCGAAAAGGTAATCAGTTTCATACGTTTATCCTTTCTGGTTCAGAGCAAAATATTTCTCTATTACGGGCAGTTCCCTTGAAATTTCATGCAGCATATCCCAGCCGGCAAAGAGGAGCTGCTGCTCCGGCGCGAGCTGCGGACCGGCAGAGGGAGAGGTCACGGGAAATTTTCCGTTGAAGGAGAGGATATGATTCACTTCATTGGAGAGCAGATAGTCGATGACGGAGGCGATGGCCGCCTCGCTCTCTCTGCGGACGGTCATCAGGATGGGACTGGCGACAGCTCCCTCCTCCGGCCACACCAGCTCTTGATTGTCATTTGCAATCATAGAGGCAAAGAAGTAGGGAGCGATAGAGACTGAGGGAGCCTGATTCTGCATGCCCTTTACCATCTGAGCGGGATGCAGACTCTTTGCAAAGCATTCCTTCAGGGCGGCAAGACCCTGCACCCCGAAGTGGCTGTAGATGGTCAGTACCAGGGCGTTGTGCATATCCAGATCAGAGACCGGAATCGCGACAGAATGGCGGAAATCTCCGGAGAGGAGCTCTTCCCAGGAACGCGGAACTTGCCGTCCGTTGAGGGCCCGTTTGTTGACGATAAATACAGCCGGTACCACTGCGATGATGCGATACAGACCCTTCGGGTCACGCAGCCCCGGAAGCTTTGTCTGCATTTCCCTGTTGAATGGAAGCTCCGGTGCAGTGTAATGCGTGGCAAACACACTGTGCAGCTCAGAGTTGATGATAAGCTCATAACCTGCGGAGCTGATGAGATCCGGGTATGCCGCTTCTTTTCCGGAGAGAAGGCGCTCTGTCACAAAATCCAGTCCCAGATTTGCGGAGCGAAAGTCGAAATCGATGTCATGCACATGGTGTACTTTATTGTAGGCATTCAGGTGGTCGGTCAGCGGGAGCTTCACAGGGCAGGGAAGAGAACCGGCAGCGAGATAGCGGCGTGTAGCGGAAGCATCAACCGCGTTGTCTGTCCCCTCTTCTGACCCGGCAACGGCGCGGTAGTTCTCATACTCTGAGAGGAATATCTCCTCGTCGATTCCTTTTGTGGCGAGGGCCTGGCGGAGTGAGATCATTTTCCCCATGGTCTGAAATGCGATATCCTGCCGCAGCGGCGAGAAGCCGTGGGAGATCAGAAATTCCCGCAGTGCGGGGTGTTCCATGCAGAGCGTATATACGTTTTTTTCAGTGTTCATTGAGCGGTCCTTTCCTTACAGTGCGCGCATAGTATGGCAGCAGACTGACAACAAGAATAGCAGAGAAGCAGCAGAAAGTATGTGACTTCGGCAACATAAGAGACATTTCGCTTCAGAAGGCTTCCGTGTTATAATAAAATAAAACCAGCTTTGTACAGTCAGGACAGGAGCAGAGAATGAGACATTATGAGTTTGTGCAGGCAGTGGAGGCCAATCCGGTCATCGCAGCAATCAAGGATGATGAGGGACTCGAGCAATGTCTTCATTCCGATATCGGCATCGTATTTATTCTTTACGGCGATATCGGCAGTATCGTAGGCATTGTGAAGCGTCTGAAGGACGCGGGAAAGGTCGCCATGGTACATATGGATCTGATCAGCGGACTGCAGGCAAAGGATGTTTCCGTAGACTATATTCGGAATTATACGGAGGCGGATGGTATCATTACGACAAAATTCAATCTGATTCAGCATGCGCGGGATATCGGCCTGAACACGATACTCCGCATGTTTATGCTGGACAGCACCTCTATGGACAGCTTTGAGAAAAATGGCCGCAGCGAATCGGTGCAGCCGGATATCGTAGAGGTGCTTCCGGGGACTCTGCTGCCGGAGGTGATTCAGAGGTTAAATCGCTTATGTCGGGTGCCCGTTATGGTCAGCGGGCTCATTACAGCGAAGTCGGAGGTCTATAACGCGCTGAAGAACGGGGCGGTGTCCATTTCGACGACCAATCAGGCACTGTGGTTTATTTAAGCACAGCCCGGGCATCAAGGTCTTTGCAGAGCGGACATCTGGTTTCTGCAGAAAGAAAGTTAAGCAAGCTTAATAAAGCCGTAAATAGAAGCCGGCCTGCTTCCGTCGTATAATAAGAGGCATCGGAGGTGGGCAAAATGCGGAAACAGAGATGGATGAAAACAGCGGCGCTTTTTCTGGCTGTAGCGGCAATGGCTCTGATGCCGGGACTCAGCTCCCGTGCGGGAACTGTGATTCATGCAAAGAGGGAAACGAAAAGTGCTGTAAGCGATTTAAGGACAAGCTCTGACAGCTTTTATTTTGCTGTGAGCGGGATGTATACTTACAGTCAGCTGCAATCGGATATTGCGCTTCTCACACAGCGCTATTCCGGTGTGAGCGCAGATTCTATCGGGAACACAGCGGACGGCAGACAACTGTACCGCATTGTAATAGGAAATCCGGCGGCGGAGAAAAAAATCCTCGTGGTCGCGGCGATGCACGCGCGGGAATACATCACGACGCCGCTCGTCATGCGTCAGCTGAAGGATCTCCTCGACCGAAGAGACAGCGGTGATGCCAGTCTGGAGAGCGTCTGCGTGCAGTTCGTACCGATGCTTGATCCGGATGGCGTTGCGATCTCGCAATATGCGCTGGACGGTCTTCAGACGAATGCGATGAAGCGGAAGGTCAATGCGATCATACAAAGCTGGGCGGAATGGGGACTGCTGGAGGATACAAACAAATATAACTGGTATCTGAATAAGTGGAAGAACAATGCGAATGGAGTCGATCTGAACAGGAACTTCCCGACGCCGGGCTGGGCACCTCTGAAGGATCTGCGAGACAAGCCGGCGAGCGATCTCTACAAGGGTCCCTCCGGAGGCTCAGAGCTTGAGACGCAGGCTATTATGAGGCTTGTACAAAGTCAGAAGTTCAGCGAGGTGGTGAATTACCACTCGCAGGGTCAGATCATCTACTGGGCACACAGCAAGGCCGGTGCCGAGGTAAGAGAGAGAGAGCACAATATGGGCCGGATTGCTTCTAGACTCACAGGTTATGGCCTGGTGACACCGGGAAGCGGCGCATCCGAGGAGGGCTGCAGCTTCAAGGACTGGCTGGATGCAGAGATGAATGTGCCAAACATCACCCTGGAGGTGGGACTTGGAACGGCGCCTGTGCCAGAGACCCAGCTGGAGACCATATGGACGCAGAATCGGAAGCTGCTTCCGGAGCTCATCGCAGAGCTTCTGGGAAGGAGCACGCTGCTGGAAGAAATTAAAAATGAAGAGCGCGCGGCCAAGGAGCAGATAGAGGCCGGGCAGAGCGGCAGCGTGCAGCTGAACAGCGCGCCGGCAGGAAAGGACAGCAGCGTCCAGCTGGTCGCGCCCCGCGCAGAATAAGCTAAGTATTAAAGGAGCAGCATAGCAGAATGGGAAAGCTTCAGGAAATGATACTGAACGACGGAATTGGAAGAAAGATCACAGCAGTCACGGAGATCGTGCTGGGAAATGTACTCTTTGGCCTTGTTGTAAAGCTCTTCTTGCTTCCGGCGAGTCTGGTTACCAGTGGTGCGACAGGCATTTCCATTGTGCTCTATGAGATCAGTGGGATTCCGGTATCCTACTCTCTTCTGGTTCTGAATGTGCTCATGCTGTTTGTGGGACTTCTGCTGCTCGGCAGGGCCTTTGCTCTCTCGACGCTGCTCAGTACCTTTATCAGTCCGCTGGCGCTGGGGTTCTGGGAGCGGGCGCTTGGGGATTATGTGATGAGCGATAACCTGATGCTCTGCGCTATTTTTGCGGGACTTGGCATCGGCATTTCTCTCGGAATCGTGCTGCGCGCGGGTTCCTCGACCGGAGGCATGGACATTCCGCCGCTTGTGCTGAATAAGTACTGTCATGTACCGATTTCCATCAGCTTCTATATCTTTGATTTTCTGATTCTTTTCATGCAGGCAGTGGTCTATCCCCCGGAGCGCATACTCTACGGACTGGTGGTCGTGATTATCTCAACGATGGCCATGGATCAGATGCTTTTCCTTGGCACGACGCGCACGGAGGTGAAGATCATCAGCGAGCGCTCCGATGAGATCCGCATGGCGATTCTCACAGAGCTGGAGCGCGGCGTGACGCTCCTGAACGGGCAGACCGGTTACATGAATAAGGATACACAGATTGTGCTGAGCGTGGTATACAACCGGGAGCTGCCGCGGTTAGAGCGCCGTATTCATGAGATAGATCCTGAGAGCTTCATGATCATCAGCCGCATCAGTCAGGTGCACGGGCGGGGCTTTACACCGGGAAAAAAGTGAGTTGAAAAGGAGAATGCAAATGAAGAAGGTCACGGTTTTTTATCTGGAGAGCTGCCCCTACTGCAAGAATGCGAGGCGGGCAGTGGAGGAGCTGAAGGCGGAGAATCCAAGGTATGCGGAGCCGGAGCTGGAATGGATCAACGAGGAGAAGCAGCCGGAGCTTGCGGAGCAGTACGAGTATTTCAGCGTGCCTTCCATGTTTATCGGGAAGGAGAAGCTCTACGAGGCACATCTTGGTGAGCGCTATGAGGAGTGCAGAGAGCATGTCAGACAGACCCTCGAAGCAGCCCTGAAGTAGAGGCTGTTGAAACAGATGCTGTGTGGAGAATATGGCGGAAGAACCGCAGGGAGAGCAGAATGATCTGGAATCGAAAAGAAGTAAAGAGAAACGCGAGGTCTGCATTTAAGCGAAATTATATACTCTGTGTGCTCGCAGCGCTGCTGCTGGCGATCTTTGTAGAACAGGGCAGAGAGGGGAGAAGCAGCCATACTGAGAAGCAGCAAACTGCCGCTGTGCAGAGTGAGGCCGGAATTAATTCCTCCGGATACAGTGCGGACGAAGAGAATATGGGTGATGATTCCTGGCTGTGGAAAAAGCTTCCGGGCTACAGCGTTACAAAGAAGCTTCCCTGGATGGGACAATCAGTCCTTGATGTGGTTCCGACCTTTCGCTCGGCGATTGTAGCGCTGTCGCTGTGGATGCTGCTCATACTTCTGCTGGTGAATATTTTTATCTCTACAGCCTTCGAGGTCGGGATACGGAGGTTTTTCCTGGATAATACCGAGTCGAAGGCAGAGCCGGGAGCTATCTTTTCCGGTTTCACCGGGGGGAACTACGGAAAGATTGTTCTGACTCTGGTGATACGCAATATCAAGATCGTCCTCTGGACGCTCTGCCTCATTATTCCCGGCATCATCAAGAGCATTGAGTATACGATGATTCCCTACATCCTCGCGGAGGAGCCGGAGCTGAGCCGCAAGGAGGTCTTTGAGCGGAGCTATCAGCTTATGGACGGAAACAAGTGGGGAACCTTTGTCCTGAGTCTGTCCTTTATCGGCTGGCAGCTGCTCGGCGCTCTGACCGGGGGACTTCTGGACGTCCTCTGGACCAATCCTTACAGGGCGGCTGCAGAGGCAGAGCTCTACCGTCAGCTGCGCGATGATCTGAGGCGACGGGAAGAGCAGCAGAAGCAGCAGAATACCTGGTCGGGGACAGAACAGGAGCCGTGGTACGGAGCGGCTCGTTTTGAGGGTGATGAAAATAATTTAAGATAAGGACCGGGTAGGGTATGTTCAGCTCGCTGATTGTCTGGATGGACTTTGTCGGAACCGTTGCCTTTGCGATATCCGGGGCAATGGTTGCGGCGAGAAAGAATATGGATATTTTTGGTGTCAATATGCTTGCAGTGCTCACCGCAACTGGTGGAGGAATGATACGGGATATCATTATCGGAAGGACACCGCCGGTCATGTTTCTGAATCCGAGCTATGTCCTTATTGCAGTACTCACCGCTAATATTCTTTTTCTGGTTCTGTACAGCAGAAAGTCACTGCCGCTCTCACAGAGAGTCGGAGAGCAGCTGCTCTTCTGGTTCGACACACTGGGGCTTGCGGCCTTTACGGTCGACGGCGTGTTCGCCGGAGTGCAGGCACAGCACGGAGATAAGCTCTTTCTGATTGCCTTTCTCGGGGTCATGACCGGTGTCGGGGGCGGTGCCTTGAGGGATATCTTTGCAGATGAGATGCCGCAGATCTTTGTGAAGCATGTCTATGCAGTTGCCTCAGTCGCAGGGGCAGTTGTGACGGGGCTGTTCTGGCGTATTACGGCGGAGGAAAATATCGCTGTAGCAGCAGGGGCACTGACGGTAATTGCGCTTCGCTATGAAGCAGTCAGACATCATTGGAATCTTCCGCGTCTGCGCTGAGAATCAGCACAGACGAAAGTTTTCGTATTACCACAGTGGCGGGCATCCAGACAGTTTCTTTTATAAATAACATAGCGGCAGGTCAGCATGAAACTTGATTTATTTCATGCTGGCCTGCTTGATTATTTTGGCCTTATGCACCAGCGTGAGGAGAGCACAGTGTACTCTTTGGTACGACACTATGCAAGGTACAACAACTGTGGTAAATTATAGAAAAACAAATGTTTGCGGGGGGAGGTACAAGTATGTCAAAGGATCTTACGAAGCTGAAGACACCGCATACCTATGCGATTATCTTCGCTGTTATTGTGGTGTGCTGGCTGCTGACGTTTATAATTCCGGCGGGGCGCTTCAGCACACACAAGATTGAGTATACCGACAACAACGGGGTGGTGAAGAGCAGAACAGTGCTGATGGAGGATACCTTCCGCTACAGCTACGCGCTGAATACGGAGCAGGTCAAGGAAGATATCGGGACTCTGCTGCAGCAGCCTGAGAAGCTTGCGGAGCTTGAGCTCGATGCAGAGGCACTTCAGGAATTTGCTGCGGGAGATGCTTCCGGCTGGACCCAGGGAGATCTGGATGAGCTGGGACTCACGGATGATGTGCTCTACGGCGAATTTGGAATGGAGATCTATGATACCTCCAGAAAGCTGCATAAGACGGCAGTGCTCTGGGGAACCGATGATTTTGGCGGTTTTGGCTTACTGAATTATGTGTTTGAGGGGCTGGTCACGGGAGATAAATACGGCACGGCAGTCGGTATTGTGGCTCTGATTCTTGTAGTTGGAGGCGCCTTTGGCATCATCATGCAGACCGGTGCGATTGATGCGGGCATCTATGCCTTTATCAACAGCTCAAGGGGGCTGGAGCGTGCTGCATTGCCCATCCTCTTCTTCCTCTTTTCGCTCGGCGGAGCGACTTTTGGCATGGCAGAGGAGTGTATTCCCTTTGCCATGGTCATGGTTCCCTTTGTGATCGCACTGGGCTATGATTCCATCGTCGCGGTGACGGTGACCTATGTGGCCTCTCAGATTGGAAATGCGGTTTCCTGGATGAGCCCCTTTTCTGTCGCAATTGCGCAGGGCATCGCAGGTATTCCGGTGCTCTCCGGTGCGAGCTTCCGTCTTCCGCTGTGGTTTATTGTGACAGGGCTCTCTGCGGCGTACATGATGTATTATGCAGAGAAGATACGCAAAAACCCGGAGAAGTCCGTGGTCTATAAGAGTGACTCCTATTTCCGCGGCAGAGCGGTTAATGCGACAGAGGAGATCCGCGAGTTTAAGCTGGGACATAAGCTGATTCTGCTTGAGATGCTGGCTGTTCTGATTTGGATTGTCTGGGGTGTGACGCAGAAGGGATATTATATTCCGGAAATCGCCTCTCAGTTCTTTGTAATGGGCTTTGTTGCAGGAGTGACGGCAATTCTCTTTAAGCTGAATGATATGACTGTAAATTCCATGGCCTCTGCGTTCCAGAGCGGTGCGGCCGATCTCGCCGGGACTGCAATAGTCGTTGGTATGGCAAAGGGCATACTGCTGGTGCTGGGTGGTTCGGATGCAACGGTCCCGTCTACACTGAATACAATTCTTCACAGCATTGGCGTAGCGGTTCATGGTGTGCCGGTTTATATCGGTGCAGAGATCATGTATCTGTTCCAGAGCTGCTTCAATCTTGCGGTGACCTCAAATTCCGGTCAGGCGGCACTGACCATGCCGATCATGGCGCCGCTCTCGGATATCATCGGTGTCAACCGCCAGATAGCAGTTCTGGCGTATCAGATGGGTGCCGGTTTTGTTGATGCCTTTACACCGGTTTCTGCTTCTCTTATCGGTGTGCTCGGTGTGGCACGCATGGACTGGGGCACCTGGGCGAAGTTTCAGATCAAGATGCAGGGCTTTTTCTTCCTGATGGGTAGTGTGGCCCTGGCAATTGCCTGCATGATCGGTCTGAGCTGAGAAGGCTGTTCACCAGTGCAGGCGATGCAGTGAGCCCTGACGCTCCAGCTGCATAAAATCATTTTGGCGCAGAGCTTCATAGAGAAGTATGGCGACAGAGTTGGAAAGATTCAGAGAGCGGATATCCTCATACATGGGGATGCGTATGCAGGAGCGCGGTTTTTCCACCAGTATTTCCTCGGGGATGCCCGCAGATTCCTTGCCGAACATGATGTAATCGTTTGGCCCAAGAGCTGCGTCACTGTATATCTTCTGCCCCTTGGTGGTTGCAAACCAGAGCTTTGGCATATTGAGAACCTCGCGTTCGTTAAGCTCTGCTTCACTGAAGTTATCACAGAACTGCAGCCCGGGATGCTGTGAGAGAAAGTCTGGATAGCTGTCATATTCCGACAGTGTGAGCTTGGGCCAGTAGTCCATGCCGGCACGTTTTAAGTACTTGTCGCTCAGCTCAAAACCATAGGGACGGATGAGATGCAGAGCACTGTGGCTTGCAACACAGCTTCTTCCGATTGCGCCGGTATTAAAGGGAATTTCCGGCTCGTGCAGTACGATATTTAACATGCGGCTGTTCATGTCCTTTCCGCGGGGTATGTTTTTGCATACCCCGCCATTATAGCGCAAGTTTATCTCTATGCGCATCGCCTTATTTTACTTATTATATGTATAGAAGCCTTCACCTGCATTGATTCCGGTCTTGCCTGCCTCAATCTTTTCCTTCAGCAGTGCTGCGATTTTACCCGCAGTGCTGTCGGGATTCCCAGCATCCGGATTCAGCATGACTACGTTGTAGGCAGTGGTCAGACCGACGATGTCCAGAATGCGGAAGGGACCCGCCGGAGCGCCGGTCGCAAGTGTCCAGGTACGGTCTATGGTCTCAGGATCTGCAATCTCTTTCGCCCAGAGTGTCTGTGCCGCATTCAGGAAGGGAACCAGCATGGAATTCAGAATATAACCGGGCTGCTCCTTCTTAAGCTTCAGTGGAACCATGTGGATGCTCTCGGCGAAAGCCACAACTGCGTCATAGCACTCAGCAGAGGTTCCGGCATGCCCCATGATCTCCGCGGTGTTGTTTTTCCATATCTCATTTGCAAAATGAAGTGCCAGATATTTCTCGGGTCTGCCCGTGGCTGCGGCAAAGCTGCTCGGCAGCATGGTGGAGGAATTGGTTGCCAGTATGGTTTTGGCCGGCAAGTATTTTGCGAGTTCTGTGTAAAATGCGGTCTTTTCTTCAGGATTTTCTGCGATGGCCTCAATGACCAGATCTGCGTTTTCTGCTGCCTCCTCGTAACTGGTGGTAAGCTTCAGTCTGGAATAGCCTTTCTCGACCTGCTGCTTTAATGCATTGATTTCCGATTCGGACAGCTGTTTTTTATCTGAGAAGCCACGGCAGTAAGCTGCCGGATTTGTCTTCATTGTCTCGAGTGTCTCGAGGTAAATCCGCTTCAGACGTTCCAGCTTCGGGCGGGTGCGCCCGATTGAACCCTCACTTCTCAGCCAGATTGTGACATCAAAGCCGCTGAATGCGGTCTGAAACGCGATTTGACTTCCCAGAACGCCGCCCCCGGCGACAACAACTTTTTTAAATTCTGTCATGTGTGCTCCTTTCAGGGAACCATAAATGCTGAGAAATTAAGCTTATATTCATCGGCAGTTATGGAGATCTTAAACTATACAAAAAATGGAAACAATTAACTTTGATATCACTATACCGTATTTCCGGCATAAGTCAACAGAAAATCCTATTAAAATAGTAGGAATTAAAAATAAAACAAAAATGTCTCTTCAATAGACTGTAAAAAACAGGAAAAGCAGGGTCAGCTTTGCAAAAAGTTTTTGTCGAGAATATGTATCTCCCGTCCAGTCCAGTCGATCAGTCCTTCCTCCCGCATTCTGCTGAGCTCTCTGGACAGGGCGCTGCGGTCGGCGTAGAGATATTCCGCAAGTTCAGTTCGGGAGAAGGGGAGATGTATGCTTCCGCTTTCACTGCCGGGAAAGGATGCAAAGTATATTTTCAGCTTGTCGCGCAGCTTTTTCTGTCCCATAATACGTATCTTCTGATTCAGAAAGAGGGAGCGTCGCGCAAAGTCCTGCATCAGATTCAGGGCAATCTGCATGCAGTGCGGAGATACGGAAGCAGCAGGCTCCATCAGCGCCTCGAAGTCAAGAAACAGCAGCTCGCAGTCGCTGATTGCCCTTAACTGCATGGGGCTGCCCTTTACTCCGGCGCAGACCAGTGCTGCCCCGAATATCTCTCCGGCGCTGATGTGCCGCATGTTCACACAGTTACCGCTTTCATCATAGAAGGAGATCTCCACTGTACCGGAAATGATAATTCCTGCACGATGGCTGTGATCTCCGATATTCAGAATGGCCTCATTTTTCGGATAGGCATGTCGTTTGGCCTGCAGTGTATGAAGAACCTCTGTGTAAGCACTCTCAGGAATGCCTGTGAAGAGTCTGCACTGCTGTAAGCTGTGGTGAATCGCGTTTATTTGCAGCATGGCGCCCTCCTGTGAACCGTTATGGTTAAAAAAGACTAATAAAAAGTGTATATCGAGTATGGAAGGACTGTCAAGCGTTGCACTTGGTATAAAAATATGAGAAAGTATTTCTGAAAGCTGTGCTATACTGTTTTATCAACTTGCATAGGATCGCCGCATGAAGTTCGCAAAAGCTGTAGATACAGTGCTTACAGGAAAGACAGGAGGATATGATTTTGCGCGATGAGATATTGCAGACAAGCTACGGCCTGCTGATCCCTTTTCTGGGAACAGGACTTGGCTCAGCCTGTGTGTTTTTCATGAGAAATGAGCTTCGTCAGGATGTGCAGAAGATACTGACGGGCTTTGCTGCGGGTGTTATGGTGGCAGCCTCTGTCTGGAGTCTTCTCATTCCGGCGATTGAACAGGGAGCGGAGCGGGGGAAGCTTGCTGTGCTGCCGGCAGTGCTTGGATTTTGGCTGGGAATACTCTTTCTTCTGCTCATGGATCATCTTGTACCTCACCTGCATCAGTTCAGTGATGAGGCGGAGGGACCGCGGAGCAGACTGAGAAGGACGACCATGATGGTGCTTGCGGTGACACTGCACAATATACCGGAGGGCATGGCGATCGGTGTGGTTTACGCCGGTTATCTGGCAGGAAATGCGAATATTTCTGCGACAGCGGCGCTTGCGCTGGCCCTTGGTATTGCGATTCAGAACTTCCCGGAGGGCGCCATTATCTCCATGCCGCTGCATGCGCAGGGGGAGAGTCGCATGAAAGCTTTCGTGAACGGTGTGCTCTCCGGTGCGGTAGAGCCGGTGGGAGCGCTTCTCACAATTCTCGCGACAGCTCTTGTGCTTCCGGCCCTGCCTTATCTGCTGAGTTTTGCGGCGGGCGCTATGCTCTATGTGGTTGTGGAGGAGCTGATTCCAGAAATGTCAGTGGGAGTTCACTCCGATTTTGGCACGCTGGCTTTTGGTCTTGGCTTTAGTCTGATGATGTATCTTGATGTAGTGCTTGGTTAGAAATTGCCGCGGAGATACGGCGAGAAGCGTTGTGCTGGCTATGAAAAACAGAAATGGGTGAGACATCAAAATATTCTGTAAAGAGAAGCATCGAAAAGACTCCGCCCGGCAATCACTGACTGCCGGGCGGAGTCTTAGAGTTTCAAACAGTATTAGCGCACAGGCATGCATTCATAGCTGTGTACTTTTCGCCTGAGAGTATGCAGGCTTCAGACAGAGTGCCTGTCTGCGAGAGCTGTACTTAGCCCTCGATTTGAATGTAACGCTTCTCCGGAACCTCTGGCTGCGCGGACTTCTTCGGTACACTGAGTTTCAGAATACCATCCTCAAACTTTGCGGAGATGTCCTCCTCACGGAGATTTTCGCCGACATAGAAGCTGCGGCTCATTGAACCGGCGTAACGTTCTCTTCGAATGTAGCGGCCATTTTCTGTCTTTTCTTCCTTATCAAGTCCCTTTTCCGTGCTGATGGTCAGGTAACCGTTGTTCAGCTCCGCATGAATTTCATCCTTCTTGAAGCCGGGGAGATCGATCGCAAGTTCATAGCTGTTGTCGGATTCCTTGATATCAGTCTTCATAATGTTTTTGGCATTCTTTCCGTAGAGGGGATTTCTTCTGCCGAAGAAAGCGCTGTCAAAATCGTTCATCCAATCATCAAAGAGATTCTCACCAAATACACTGGGCATATACATCATAATGCTTCCTCCTTTTATACTGTGGCAGGTTTTTAAAACCCTGCTGTTCTTTTTGTTCTATAGAGACTATAACATATGTTATTAGCACTGTCAACATGCGAGTGCTAAAAATTTAAAAAATCCTTTCATTTGACATTTTCAGAGAGAATTTCTACTATGTAGGCGAAGAAAATGATGCAGAGAGGTAAGTATATGGAACTGTACGGAACCTTTGGACCGTCTTGCTGCGAGACGGAACTCCTAAGTCGCATGCTGGATGCAGGAATGACAGGAATACGTCTGAATCTGTCTCATGGTAATCTTTTGGAGCATCCGGAATGGCTTTATAACTGGCGAGAGGCCCAGTTGCGCTCCGGGCGCCATGCTGAGCTGATGATTGATCTGAAGGGAGCGGAGCTCAGAATCGTAGAGCTGAAAGGGAAGAGCTTACTCTGCGGAGGAGAGCTTGTAAATCTTTATGCCGGAGCTGTCCCTGATACCGGAGGCCCCGTCCGGATCTCGCCTGATTTGGAAGCGCAGCCGGAAAGTCAGCAAAAAAACCAGCCGGAAGGCAAGGACAGTTATCTGAAGAAGTTATTTCTTCATGGGGATGAGTCTTTGACAGAAAATGTCGGGACAGCGGGGTCAGCAGAAACTGTGTTTTCCTCTCAAGCTGTCTGCCATATGGGGATTCCGCAGCCGCTTTACAGGGCACTCCGGAGCGGACAGCATCTGTTTATCAATGATGCGGAGCTTGAACTCGAGGTGCTCCCACCGCGCAGGAGCAATTTTTATCCATCGGTCGGAATGGAGCGGCCGAAGGAGGGAAAGGCTGCAGCTGAAAGAGATCACGATTTGTCTTTCGTCAGTATGCCGCTGTCCTGCCGGGTGCTTCGCGGTGGCACGGCGGCTCCCGGAAAGAGCATTGCCCTGAGAGGAGTGGAGATTCCGCTGCCCGTTCTTACCCCTGAGGATATCGAAAACCTCGCACATGCGCGGGAGGCAGGTGTCACGGCGGTGATGCAGCCCTTTGTGGAGTGTGGAGAAGATGTGGAGCTGCTTCGGAGAGAGCTGTCTGCCCGCGGTCTTTCGAAGCTTCGCATCTTTGCAAAGATAGAAAACCAGGCGGGGATAGAGCATCTGGATGAAATCATGGCTGCTGCAGATCATATTGTCATCGCCCGCGGGGATTTGGGGAGCAATATCGGATTTCTGAGGCTTCCGAAAGCGCAGGAGGAGATTGCACGGCGCTGCCGAGCCGTAAAGAAGCCCTTTATGGTCGTGACGCAGCTGCTTCATTCTATGACAGAGCACAGTGTACCGACGAGGGCGGAGCTCTCGGATATTTATCTCGCAGTGCGTCAGGGGGCATCTTCGCTGATGCTGACGGGCGAGACGGCGATCGGGAGCTATCCGCTGGAGGCGATGCGCTGGCTGCGGGATATTGCTGAGGCCTCAGCAATTCAGGATTGAACCTGTGGATTATTTGAAGACTTTCAGATGCCGGGGCGGAGGGCTAGAGACAGACCTCCGTCTTAAATTGTAGAAAACAGTGCTTGCAAGAAGAATGGTAAGGTCTTATGATAGTCGGGTCATTTTGCTGTGAATTGTGTGATATAGAAAGGCGAGCCTGATGAGATTAATGCGTCAGTTTGGAATTATTGCAGCCATTACCTGTATCGGAGAGCTGATGAAATATTTGATACCCCTCGCGATACCCGGGAGTATTTACGGACTGGTTCTGATGATGGGATGTCTTATGACAGGGATCATAAAGCTGGATCAGGTGAAGGAGACAGCAGAATTTCTGATTGAAATTATGCCGCTGATGTTTATACCGGCGGGAGTCGGTCTCATGACCTCATGGGAAGAGCTGAGTCAGATATTGCTGCCGGTCTGTGTGATCACCCTGATTTCCACAGTACTGGTCATGGGGATCACCGGGAGAGTGATGGAACGGATGCTTCGGCGGAGAAAAGATTATGAATGAGCTGATTCAGAATTCAACGACCATAGGAATTGTTATAAGTCTTTTGGGCTATGAGCTGGGAGTGGCTTTGAAAAACCGATTTCATAAGGCCTTCCTGAATCCACTTCTCATTTCCATTGTGCTGGTTATATGCTTTATGCTGGGCTTTCACATCAGCTATGAGAGCTATAATCAGAGTGCGCGCTACCTGAGCTATCTGCTCACCCCGGCGACTGTCAGCCTTGCGATCCCGCTCTATCAGCAGTTGGCGCTGCTTAGGCAGAATCTGTTTGCAATTCTGATCGCTGTGTTTTCAGGTATGCTCACAAGCCTCTGCTCCGTTCTTCTGCTCTGCGCAGTCTTTGGGCTGAATCACACGCAGTATATCACTTTGCTGCCGAAGTCCATCACGACTGCGATCGGCATTGGCGTCTCAGAGGAGCTCGGCGGCTTCTCAACGATCACGGTCGCAGTGATTATTGTCACAGGGATACTGGGAAATGTTCTTGCGGAGCCGATCTGTCGCCTCTTTGCGATCCACAGTCCTCTCGCAAAAGGGCTGGCGCTCGGCACCTCTGCGCACGCGATAGGAACTGCAAAGGCGATGGAGCTCGGAGAGATTGAGGGGGCGATGAGCAGCCTGGCAATTGTGGTCTGCGGCCTCATGACGGTGATTGTGGCGTCAATTTTTGCAACAATATACTGAGGGCTTCAGGACCCGGGGGTGTCTCTGTGCCGAGGGGATCTGCAAAGCGGATGATGGGGGCTTCTCAACGGGCGATCAGTGGAGCCCTGCGGCATAGTCGTACAGGGAGCCACTCTCATAGACGGAGATCAGTGCGCGGGCATAGTCCTGCGCCTTTTCTTTATCATAAGGCAGATTGCATTTGATCAATCGTTCCTTCAGCTCCGCTTTTTCCGCCTTGTCCAGATATTCGTAGAAGGAATCCAGTTTCAGAGTGGCTAGCGGATCCTCTGTCACAGGCATAAAGATGCGGTCGCAGCTCTCGAGAAGCTCAGAGGCCCGGCGGCCGAAGGAGCCGAAGTCCAGGATGATGGTTGCGTATCCGCTCTCCTCGGCGATGCGGCGGATGAGTCGTGACATATCCTCTGAGGAAATCTGAGAGACATCCTCTATGCAGCGCACAGGCGGGATATAGTCAAGTGAGCCGAAGGAATGTACCTTGCTTTTTAAGCGGCTCCAGGAGTAGGAGCCTTGCAGGTAGCAATAGATGACATCGGACAAATCCTCTTCCGCGTTGCGGGAAATGTTCATAAATACACCGGCATATTCCTCCAGAGAGATGAGCAATGTTCTTCCGCGGGAGGCACGCACCATACCGAGCGTGATAGCGAGGGTTGTCTTTCCGCAGCGGTTGACGGGCGAGTAGACTCCGATGATTTCACACTGTGAGGAGCGGACGCGCGTCACGGTATGGCTGTCGTCGTCTGCGTAAATTTTCATGAGCTCCCGGGACATCCGGTCCGCAGGGAGATATTTAAACACTGCAGCTGCTCCAAAGGGACGATGTTCCTTTCCCGCGACAAAACCGTCTTCGCTGAGCAGAATGACCTTTGCATTTCCGGTGAGTCCGTGTGCGTCGTGAGCAAGTGACTCTGAGATCAGGAGGATCTCTATCTGTACACTCTGACAGAACCTTCGGAAGCTCTCCAGCTCGGAGAAGGCCGTTGCCCGAAAGCCAATGCTGGACTGCTCATTAAAGTAGGAAACCAGCCGTTTTCCATATTCTGCATCCTGATCAACGACGGCCATGACTCTGCGCATAGTGATATCCTCCTGAATGGGTATAATGAGGGAAAAAAATAGTATTACGCTGCTGTGAGTGGAATATTGGCAACCTGACAGCAGATGAAACTGAGAAGAAAGCAGGGGGCCATGGGAATGCCGGAGTGCCGCCGCCGGAGCAGAAGGAACAGTGCCGGGATCGCTGCGAGCAGCAGACTGCAAAAAAGAAAAGAAAGAAAGCTGTCCGGCTCGCTCCATGCGGCAATCACAGCGAGCAGCTTGACATCTCCCGCGCCGACCAAGTGGAGACGGAACAGCGGGTAGCAGAGAAGGCAGATAAACCAAAGGCGAAGCAGAAAGCTCTGTCCCAGGAAAAAACCTCCCGGAAGAATGGCGATCAAAATGAGGAGATTCGGGATTCTGCGACTTTTGAGATCGCTGAAGGTGGCAATGGTGAGGACGGGGAGCAGTGGCAGTACCGGCATAGAAGTGTGCAGAGCGGAAGGAAGCGTATTCATTCACTTCTCCTTTTTGTGTGATTTTTACAGTCTTTCCTTTAAAAGAGAGGGTAAAACAGGTATAATCGACTTGACAGCAACAAAAATCCGATGGAGGGGATTATGGATAAGAACAATCCGGGACTTGGATTTATAACGCAGGACGACTGCTACCTGTTTGGTCAGGGAACGCATTATGAGATATATAAAAAGCTTGGGGCGCATCCCTGCGAATATCAGGGAAAGCGCGGCTATTATTTTGCGGTCTGGGCGCCACATGCGGCTGCTGTGAGTGTGGTTGGAGATTTTAACCGCTGGGATCCGGAGAACAGCTGCTGTACGAGAGTTGGTCAGGGAGGAATATGGGAGTGCTTTATCCCTGGGCTCAGTGCAGGTGAGCTGTATAAGTTTGTGATTCGAACACAGGGGGGCGACATTCTGTATAAGGCGGATCCCTACGCCCGCTGTGCGGAATTCCGTCCGGGAACCGCTTCACGTATGGCGGAGGAGCCCTGGGAGTTTTCATGGGGAGATCGCAGCTGGATGAAAAAACGGGCGGAGCAGGATCCCCGGCACAGTGCGCTCAGTATTTATGAGTGTCATCTGGGCTCATGGAAGAAGAATCAGGGAGGAGCGCGGGACGGCTTCAAGTCCTACCGGGAGCTTGCAGAGGAGCTTGCAGCCTATGTGAAGGACATGGGGTATACACATGTTGAGCTGATGGGCATTGCGGAGCATCCCTTTGACGGGAGCTGGGGCTATCAGGTAACCGGTTATTATGCGCCGACGGCCCGCTATGGCGATGCTCAGGATTTTCAGTATTTCGTGAACTACCTGCACCGGGCCGGAATCGGAGTCATTCTGGACTGGGTACCGGCACATTTTCCGCGGGATGCTTTTGGTCTTGCGGATTTTGACGGTCAGAGCTGCTATGAATATGCAGACCCCAGAAAGGGAGAGCATCCGGACTGGGGTACCAAGGTCTTTGATTATGGGAAGAATGAGGTAAAGAATTTTCTCATCGCAAATGCGCTCTACTGGCTGAACGAGTATCATGTGGACGGTCTGCGGGTTGATGCAGTCGCCTCAATGCTGTATCTTGACTATGGCAGACGGGAGGGGGAGTGGTGCAGCAATCAGTACGGCGGCAATGAAAATCTGGAGGCGATAGAGTTCTTCAAGCATCTGAATTCAGTCATAGCCGGGCGGCACGACGGAAGCATGATTATTGCAGAGGAGAGTACTGCCTGGCCCATGGTGACGCACAGTCCGGAGAAAAACGGCCTGGGCTTTACCTTCAAGTGGAATATGGGCTGGATGCACGATTTCCTTGAGTATATGAAGCTGGATCCTTATTTCCGAAAGGGAAATCACAATAAGATGACCTTTGGTCTCACCTATTTTACAAGTGAGAACTATATTTTAGTGCTTTCTCACGACGAGGTGGTGCATCTCAAGTGCTCGATGATCAATAAGATGCCGGGCATTTACGAGGATAAATTTGCAAATCTGAGGTGCGCGTATGCCTACATGTTCGGACATCCTGGTAAAAAGCTTCTCTTTATGGGACAGGATTTTGCTCAGTGGCATGAGTGGGATGAAAGTGTTTCCCTCAGCTGGGAATTGCTGAATGAGGAGCCGCACCGGGCACTTCAGAATTTTGTCAGAGGATTGCTTCACATCTACCGCACGCATCCCTGCCTCTATCAGCAGGATGACAACTGGGACGGCTTTGAGTGGATCAATGCAAACGATGCGGAGCGCTCTGTCTTTTCCTTTGTGCGCTACGATAAGGACAGGAAGAAGTCTCTGCTCTTTGTGATTAACTTTACGCCTATGGAGCGGCCGGACTACAAGGTCGGCGTTCCGCATGCGGGCAGCTATCGCCTGATTTTTGATGAGAAAGACGGGGCTTACAAGCTGCAAAAGAAGAAAGCAGAGAGCTTCAGAGCATACAAGGGAGAATGTGACAATCGTCCGTATCATATTTTTCACCCGCTGGAGCCCTACGGTATCCGCATATATGAGTTTGGCCCGGCAAGAAAGACGGCGAAAACGAAGACCGCTGTCGGCGGGCAGCCTCAGCTCCTTGCGACCAGCTCCGCGAAGGCACATTCTTCGCTGTGATCACCTGAAATCAATTCGCTCCTGTCTTCATTTTTGTGGAAGAGGCGGTGGAAGAGTCCACCGCTTTTTTCATTCTCTCCGGAGTTGTCCGATTCAGAGGGGAACGTCACCTCCCGGATTTCTGCGATCAGTGCTTCGTTGTCTTCGGGTATCAATGCTTCCGGCAGAGGAAGCTCCACAGCAGCTTCATCGGTATGCGTCAGTACGGTGGGATCAGAAATATTTTCCTGAGAAACAAGAATCTGCTCAAGTCGATCCAGTGCGCTCGGATGATCGAGACTCTCCTTGTAGAGGCGATAGGCAAGTACGACACTGGAGTAGTCATCCTGATCCGTGCACGCAAGCACGGTTTTCAGAAACTCAGAGAGCTCTGATGAAAAGCTGCTTCCTCTGGCCGGAATAAAGAGAAAGCAGGGAGACCGGCTGACAGGAGAGAGATAGACCGATTCCAGCGAGAGGAGAATGCCGGAGGGATCGAGAAGATAGGGGGCCATGCCTGCGATGATGTGCTTCAGGGTGAGAATGAGGCGGCGGATGTCGGCGGCAAGCAGCTTCTGGGTTTCTGACAGCTCTGCGAGAGAGCACATCCCGCTGATATCATAGCGGAGCTCGAGCTCTCCGTTGTTGTCACATATGGAGAGCCTCAGAAGACCATCGATCGGATTTTCCTCCAGCATGCGCAGTTCAAACTGTTCCCGGAGCTGAATGTCAGCCGGTATGGTCAGATAGCGGCGGTCGGTTTCATTTAAGATCTGTGGCATGATCAGAGCGTCCTTTCTGTGTTTGTACGGAATTGCTGTAGTCCCGGATTGCGGTTGCAGCGCGCATGACATCCTCAGAACTTGCATTGCGCCGTTCTGCGGAGAGTTTCATCTCACTGTTTTGCAGCAGCGCACGGGAATACAGGGGGCTGCGCTCCACACACAGGGCGGAATCCTTCAGCATTTGAATGGAGGAGAGGCGGTGTCGCAGCTCGGCGCTGAGAGCAGCCTCGTCGGCGCCATGCGGATCGTACAGCGGCTCGGCGTGCGCGGCTCGCACGCTGGTTTCTGTAAGAAGAAATGCGGCGAGACAGGTGTTTCGCTGCTTCCATGAAAAACGTATCATTGCGGAGATTGCGAGGAAGATCAGGGCAAAAACATAAGAGGCTTCGACCGTGAGGCTTCCGCGGAGCTTTCGCGCTGTCTGTCCGGGCGAGCGCTCGGGAAGCCGGAAGAGTCTCGGTTTTTGTTTTGCTTTTTGCAGTATGAGGACGGCCTGGAATATATAAAGGACAATCAAGGAACAGATTACAGCGAGATAAAGTTTTCTCTCTGTGGGAGCGCTCAGCGTAAAAATGTGGTACAGAACAGGTGCGATGGTGAAGGGAAGAAAGGGAATTCTTCTGCCGCGCTGCACTCCTCCCCGCATACTGGCAGCAGTGATGAAAAAAAGCGCGCAGACTGCGGCGAGCAGAAAGGAGGCGGCCAGTATGGAGAGCAGGCGCACAGCGCCGCAGCAGGGGCCCAGAAGCAGAAAAAACAGGGAATCCCCGAGGCCGAGAGCCTCTCTGCTCAGCTTTGAGACGAGAAGAAGCACGAGGCCCGGAATCACAGACAACAGCAGCTCCCGGTACGGGGGAAGCGTGCCCGAGAGGAGCAGTCGGAGCTCATACAGGCAGACCGCAATTCCCATCAAAAGAAAAAGTCTCCGCTCTATTTCCATACGTCGGATGTCCTGAAGCACGCATAGCGTGAGAAAGCCAAACAGTATCATACGTCCGAAGAAGGTAAAAATCAGCATAGGGCCTCCTTGATCTCTGAAATAAAATGATCGGAGCTGTCTGCTTTGTGAGTCAGGGACAGCAGTAACTGCATGGCCCGAGGTGCTCCACCGATGATTTTGGAACCAGCTGCGCATAGGCGCGAATCGCACTGCAATCTGTATTTGCATGATAGGCGGATCCGCTCGGCATGATATAAACAGTGCCGGCGCTCACACCCTTAGCGCAGCGCGGGCAGGCGTGATAGCGGGAACCGCCGGAATTTCGCTCAGAAGCGATTGCATGATATGGCACAGCGCGCAGCTCATTGGACAGATAGTGACAGCCGGCAGAGCTGTGGTAGCGAGTGCTGCTTTTTCCGATATAGACGAGCGTACCCTCCGTATTGTTACTGTCGGAGGATTGCCCTGCGGGATTCCGGCCGATCCATGCGCGGCGGGAGGCGGTGACAGTCTGTGGAATGCTGGAGAGCCCAAAGACAGAAAAGGGCAGGTGATAATCGTAGTCCAGTACAATGGTGATGGTTTCCCCGTCTGAGAGACAGCTGCTGCGATGAGAGCGGATATTTTCTATAAAAGCATCCTCTATTTCCGTTGATGCGCGGAGCGCGGCCAGCGCTGCCGCAGAGCGATGGAGCGCAGAAGAACGACCGGAGCGGGCGCCTGCGGTGTGCTGTTCTCGTGCGCGGATGTCAGCTGAGTCAGAGTCGGCACTGTCTGTCGCACCTGCGGTCTGATCGGAGGCATCGGAGCTATTCTCCGCCTGCAGCAGATAGCAGGCCTCAGCCGTGTCCTGACAGACAGCCTCGCAGAGCTGCTGCATTGCCCTTGCGCTGTCCATCATCCGCATGGGAAGTATCAGCAGATACATCATAAAGAGAAAGAGCGGAAGCACCAGGGCAGCCTCAAGAGTGAGACTCGCGCGAAGCGGACGATCCCCCGGCGCTGCTCTCCCGGACAGAGGAAGGAAGGGATGCAGCCGGTTATGTACCTGGAGAGCCATATTCCGATTGTTTTTTGGGGGATAGACAGGGATTTGAAAGATATGTAGTTTCATCCCGTTACCTTCTTCCTTGGGGGGAGCAGTGCCGGGGACCCGTCCGCGATCCTGCGGGGACAGAGCGAGGGTACGGCATTTAATAGGCCTTGACCATTTTTACACAGATTGGGAAGGATGCGCCGAGAGAGGCGCCATCCGGAGAAACTCCGAGTTTCGTAAACAGGTGATCAGATTCGCATTGAAGCTCTGCGTGCATCCCGTAGATGCACTGACTCATGCGAAAACCAGGGTCAGAGAGAGACAGATTTGCCTGAATCATGTCCATGATGCGGTAATCTCTCTCCTCTGCGCTTTTGGTGAAGAGCAGCAGCTTCAGACAGTCCTCATAGCGCAGACCGCCGGTCGCCTCTTGGAGTTTTTCTGTCGGGAGCTGGAGACTGGCGGCAAAGCGCAGGAGGTCGCTGAGATCGCTCATCCAGCTCTCCCGGGTCTTGAACAGCGCAGCCTTCCTGCCCTCGAGCAGAAGACGGAGGTCCAGAAAGCTCTCCAGCAGGGCCCACGCAGTGATGATGAGGCACTCAACGAGCACAGAGAGTCCCGGAATCTGTGCGGCGGCTGTGATGGTTGCAGCAGTGAGACGCGCCTGCTCACGCAGCGAATTGTCCGACATGATACAGATAAAGTTCAGAGCTTCCCGGACTGCAAGCAGCTGGGTGAGTGCCGCGCTGAAATTCTCCCGCTCTGAGGAGGAGCCTGTGAGTGTGTATTCCAGCTGGCAGAGTATACCCTCCTCTCTCTGATCTGTGAAGCATGGAAGAAACTGTCCTGCGTATTCATCAACCGCAAGTGCGGTCAGAAGCGAGGGACCGGCGTCAGTCCTTGCAGTGACAGCTGTTCTCGAAGGAAAGTCGGAGCAGTCAAAGTGTTCAGCAGGAATCTCGCGGTCCGGCGGCAGCACAATGTTTAAGTACCCTCCGGCGGCGAGATCCAGTATCGCCTCGAGCAGAGATTCTGTCTCCTCGTTGTCTATGCCATGTGCTGCGCCGAGTGTGGGCAGGCGGATTGCGCACCAGCTCTCTGCGACCTCTGCCCAGAGCGCCGCCTCATCAATGCCATCACCCTCCTCATCATCTTCTGCGTCCTCTATGTACTCCTCTGTCTCTTCTGCGTAGCTGCGGACATCCTGAATGGCGCGGAGCAGGTATTCGTTGTCGTCGTCCAGGGAGTCGATCTCCAGTCGGCGGCTGCCGTCCTGATCGGCATATTCGTGGCAGGAGCTAAGCTGTTCCCTGATAATAGTCTGATTCTCCGGCTTAAGTCCCTCCAGCGCATCCCGGTGGCGCGCCTCGGTTTCTGCGAGATTTCTGCTGTAGCTATCGGCCTTTTTGTCGTAGCTCTGTATAAGCGAGGGCAGTGCCCGGATTGTCCCGGCAAGCTCAGAAGCGCTGCGCTGGAAGGCGGAATGATTGCCGTCCCGGAGTTCTGCTTCCGCTTCCCGGTGCAGCCTCTCCTGTGTGTCCAGATTCTTCTTGATTTTCATAATAGCCTTTTCCATGGCGATGGCCTCTCTGCTGCGGAGACCGTAGTCCTTCAGCACGGAGTCCATGGTCTGTGCCTCAGAGATCTGTTCCCACAGCTCCTCGGCCGAGGCGGGGGCAGTGTTCAGGTTGATCCAGCCGAACTTCAGATAGTCCAGTATCTCCTGCTCGAACCACCTCCCGCCCGCGTCCGTGAGAAAGGTCTTCTTGGTAATACTGATCTCCGGTGAACGGAGTGCGTACCATCCACAGTGTTCCAGATAGGGTCTTATAAAATTTTCCATCTCCCGTGTGCAGCTCTGATCATTCTCATAGGCATAGCCTATGATGCGGTAGCTGTCCCAGAGCTCTCTGTGATACTGCGAAAAGAGAGAGTTTATGGAGGCATCTGCCATATTGCGCACATAGAAGCGTGCCCCTGCAGTGCGTGCGCTCTCAGTGAGCGCGCAGATCATGGCACTACAGCAGGTAATAACAAGTGCGAGGAAGACTGTGACGGATCCGCGGTATTTCATTTCTTGTAAACTTCTCCTGCCTGAGATTTGATCTGACCAAAAATCGTGTTGAGCAGATTTGTGATAGAAGATTTGAAGATAAGTACCAGACTGATGAGTACAACCAGAATCAGAACCAGCTCAATGGTGGAGATACCGCTTTCATCCGCAAAGAAATCGTCGGGGAATGCGCTCTCATGTTTCAGCATTGTATTTGCAGTATTCACAGTTTCACCTCCTTTCTGATTTGTGCTGGCGCCAAGGCGGGTAATGCAGCAAGGCGCCGCTTTATCCCTGAACCGGACGGTATGCTCTCTCGGGACTTCTCTGTTTTCTCAAAAAGAGAGCATTGCCGGGACAACGATCATGGCCATAACGATGATCAGCATGATGAAGAGCGGAGCCAGAAGCTTGGTTCCTGCTTCCTCTCCCATGCGCCGGGCCAGATTTTTACGATCCTCCCATGCAAGATTTACTTCGGCGCTGAGGATCTGGCGGATATTTGCGACGCCTGTTCTGCGATTCTGCTCCAGTATTCCGGCGAGCTTCATATACTGACGAAGTCCGCAGCGCCTTCCGAATTCGTGATAGACCTTGCCCTCACTGCAGCCGGTTTTCAGCTTTGCGAGTGCCAGAGCCATCTCCTCGTAGGCGTGATGGCGGAGGGGCTTTGACTGAGCGGAGAGATCCCGCTCATAATCCGCCACGATGCTTGCCCAGGCGAGGCGTATCGTCATGCCTGCGCCGATAAATATCATGAGCTTTGAGACAATCTCAGGGTAGTCAAGGAGCATCTGGCGCTGGCGCATTTTTGCCTCAAGTCCGACGCGTTCTCTGTCCCGCAGTAGGAGCAGCAGCGCTGTGACTGCTCCCAGAATCAGAAATATCCAGCTGTTTGAAGGAGTCTGCTGCCGATAGGAGAGGGGCTGTCCCTCGTAGCTCTGCGGCAGTGTGAGATTCTCATCTGCGCTCTGCTCGATATCAAGTGTATGGAGAAAGCGAAGAAAGGCTCTCTGCCGGAGCTCTGCCTGACTCAGCTCGGGCGGAAGCACGGTGAGCGGGAGCTCATAGCTGCGGCTTCTTCTGCCCTCCACATCGCTTAGGCAGGCTGTGAGGGAGAGATCCCTGGCCTCTGTCAGCTCCTCATTGTATACGGTACCAAAGCTGCTCAGGAGCTCAGGATCAGACGAGATCCAATTCACCCGTATGCCATACTGCTCGACGTAGGAGGGAAGGGAGAGATCAGAGCGGATCTCTGCAAGGGAGGTATTGTTCCCCGGTATTGTCACAGCGAGCGTATCCATACAGGCGGTAAAGATATTTTCGAGCTCGCTGTCCAGATAGCTGCGTGCGGCAACAGGAATGTCAAGGGTCATCGCTTCTTTGGAGAGTCCCTCCACTGTGACTGTATAGCGCTGCTCCATATCGCCGTAGCCTCCGCGTGGGAGATAGCGTCCGTGCTTCAGAGCCCCGTGCTCCGGTGTCAGAAAAGCAGAGCTCAAGTAGAGCAGAAGGCCCGCAAGCAGGCAGAGAAGCTGAGACCGGTAGCGCCCCAACAGGGAGAGGAGAGACTTTTTTCTGTTCGGAGCATCCGGAGCTCTGGGACTGTGCACAGTGCGGCAGCTGGTCGCTGTGGTACCGGGAGCATTAGCCGCATTCTCTTTTTGGTGGAGAGGGGAATTTCTGTCGGCTGCTTTTTTATAAAGTTTTGCGCTGGGGGAACGCGTCCCCGAAAAGTGGAATGTATTCATAATTCTATATTCAGGATGCTCCATGCGAGATGAATTGAGAAGAGGTAGGCGGCGAGACATACAGTCATAACACAGCGGCCCAGAACAGAGGTGTACATGATGGAAAAGAAACCAGGTGAGCTCAGATTAATATAGAGGACGATGAGAAGCGGGACAGCGTTCATGATGCTCTGCTCAAAGCGCCTGGATGCAGTCATGGTCCTCAGCTCCTCTTTCACCTGAATGCGGTCACCTATGGTCTCTGCGCTGTGGTTCATGATGGCCACCAGTTCCCCGCCGCTTCGCTTTGCGATGCGCAGGACACGTGCAAAGTTCCGAATGTCGTCGATGCCGGAGCGCTCTGCGAATTCGTCCATGGCTCGCTCAACCGGCATATTCATGGATACCAGATGTGAGAGCTGGTCGAATTCCCTCACAATGAGCTCTGATCGATCGTACAGGAGAGAGAGCTCGTCCACGCTCTCCTTCAGAGCGTTTTCTATGGAGTAGCCTGCACTGAGAGAGGCGGAGAGAATAGAGAGCCCCTCGCGGAACTGCAGGAGCAGTCTTCTCTTTCTGGCAGGAATCAGCTCCCGTTTTTTATAGAGGGGGTAGAGCGCTGCGAGCGGAAGAAACAGAAGGAAAAAGAGGACACTTCGGTAGAAAACAAAGGCGAAGAGCGCATTGACTGCGACAGCCCGGAGCAGCAGAGTGCCGTATTCGCTACAGCTGAGGTGATACTCGTCATAATTCAAGGCCTGCTGCGTGGAGCTTGGTGCAGTTTTGAAGCTCGCCGACACGGACGAGGCTGCCCTCGACGCGCCCGGATTTTTTGCGGCTGTCTTCCTTTTCCCTGAAGCTGTAAAGCGTGTGAAGCTGAATCTCTCCATTGATGCACTCTCCTACTTCGGTGATGGACAGAACGTGACGGCTGCGATCCCGCAGCCTTCTGAGATGGATCATGATATCCAGTGCACCGGCAATCTGATTTCGTATCGCCGTGAGCGGCAGGTCTGCGCCGCAGAGTACCATGGTCTCAAGCCTTGAGAGCATATCCCGCGGGGAGTTGGCATGCCCGGTGGAGAGAGAGCCATCATGTCCGGTATTCATGGCCTGAAGCATGTCCAGTGCCTCCGGTCCGCGGACCTCCCCGACAACGATGCGATCCGGATTCATGCGGAGACTGGCGCGGATCAGATCTGCGATCGTGACCGCGCCCTCCCCCTCGGCATTCGGGCTGCGCGTTTCCAGCCGCACCAGATTTTTGATCTGTTTTAACTGAAGCTCGGCGGAGTCCTCGATCGTGATCACACGCTCATCATCGGGAATAAAGGAGGAGAGCGCATTCAGAAACGTGGTTTTCCCGGAGTTGGTGCCGCCGCTGATGAAGATGTTGTAGCCGGAGGCAATGAGCTTCTTTAAGAAGGCTGCGGCCTCCGGCGTCACAGAGCCGTAACCGATGAGCTTCTCCATAGTGATGGTATCCGGAAATTTCCGGATGGTTACGACCGGACCGCTGAGAGAGATGGGCGGCAGAACAACGTGTACACGGCTGCCGTCCTCCAAGCGGGCGTCCGCGATCGGCGTCGCTACATTGACGACCCGGTTTACGCGGCTCACGATTTGCTGGAGCATATCCTCGAGCTGCTCGTTGCTCTTAAAGCACTTGTCCCAGCGCTGTATGCGCCCGCCGGTCTCGACAAAGATTTCGTCTCGGCCGTTGACCATGATCTCGGTGATATCCCGCCGGTCCACGAGCTCCTGAAGAATATCCAGTTTACGAAACGCGTTAAAGAGAGAGGAGCGAAGAGAGATTTTGTCCCCGACGGAGAGGAAATGTTCCTGCTCCGCGGTCTGTATTCCTTCATCAATCATGGCGTACAGAGCTTCATCGCTGACATGTCTAAGATCGCTGAGCTCGATTGCCAGCTGCTCATGCAGCATATCGTAGAGATGGTTCAGATCCTTCATGTTACCTTCCTCTTGCTCTTTTTTGAGACTTTTGCATCTGCTGTCTCGCGTTACACAGGAAAGGACGGGGCAGAGAGCAAAAAGGTTCACCTGAAAATAAAAATATTGATTCCGAGACTCCAGGGGAGCAGATATCTGTTATACTGAAGGCAGTCAGTCTGAGAGCACGGAGGAAAAGTCATGAGAGATGAAAGCTGTATTTTCTGTAAGATTGCAAATGGAGAGATCCCCTCTGCAGTGGTGTATGAGGATGCACTCTTTCGAGTGATTCTGGATCTCGGTCCGGCATCAAAGGGGCATGCGCTGATTTTGCCGAAGGGGCACTACAGAGATCTTACGGAGCTTCCGGAGGAGCTCTGCGGGAAGGGCTTTGCGCTGGCAGGGCGGATAGGCGCTGCGATGAAGCAGGGTCTTGGTGCGGCAGGCTTTAACGTGGTGCAGAACAATGGAGAGGCAGCGGGACAGACGGTGTTTCACTTCCATATTCATGTGATTCCGCGTTACGAGAACGGCCCCGAGATGGTGAGCTGGATTCCGGGCAGCGCAGATCCCATGGAACAGAGACAGATCGCAGATACACTGGCGGCATTGCTGAAGTAAGGAATAAGGCGAGAGACAGAGCACGGAGATATTCAGATGGCATACAATTTAGTTGATGGGAAGCGGCACGCACCAGTGACACTCGCACTGCTGCTTCTTAATATTGTCTGTTTTTTCTGGGTGGAGCTGCATGGCTCCAGTGAAAATACGGAGAATATGATACGCTGGGGTGCGCTCTACGGGCCCCTTGTGTTTCAGAATCAGGAGTACTGGCGTTTCCTGACGGCAGCCTTTCTGCATTTCGGAATCGGGCATCTCGCGAATAATATGCTGATTTTTTTCCTGTTGGGAGACAATCTGGAGCGTGCGCTGGGGCATGTGAAGTATCTTGTCTTCTACCTGCTCTGCGCGGTCGGTTCCAATATATTTTCTCTGTTTATGGGACTTGAAGACATGGAATATACAGTTGGTGCGGGAGCAAGCGGAGCGATCTACGGCGTGATCGGAGGCCTTTTGTGGGCGTTGATCCGAAACCGCGGCAGACTGGAGGATCTCTCTACCGGGCAGATCGCCTTTTTTGTTCTCCTGTCGCTGTACTATGGATTTTCAGATTCCGGTGTGGACAATTCAGCGCATATCGGAGGGCTGCTGATCGGCTTTCTCCTCTCCATACTGATGTACCGGGTTAGAAAGAAAAGAAATAACAGAAATGAGGATTGGGACGCGGCTGATGTTGATGGAGAGCGGTGGTAAAGGCGGGGATGAGAGCTGCGCTTCAGCCAGTCATGCGCCGCATAATGGAGCCTCCGTTTTCGCGGAGCCAGAGACGCCGCGCCCGGTAATCGGGGAGCACGCGCTGTACCTCCGCCCAGAAGCGGGGCGAGTGATTCATCTCGATCCGGTGGCAGAGCTCATGCACGATCACATAGTCACGTATCTCCGCCGGAGCAAGCATCAGAAGACAATTAAAGTTCAGATTACCGCGGCCGCTGCAGCTTCCCCAGCGGCTTTTCTGATTCCGTATCGTGATGCGGCCGTAGCTGACGCCGACGAGCGGAGAGAACGCCGCGCAGCGGGCGGGAAAATATTGCATGGCCTGATCGGCGAGTACGGAGAGCTCCGTCCGGGTGAGTCGTGGCTGCTTGGGAAGCGCGTCACGCTGCCGCTTTTGCTCCAGCACCCTTTTGAGATGCGTCTCAAGCCACTGCTGCTTTTCTGAGAGAAAACGCCGGAGCTCTGCTTCGGACATACGAAGCGGAGCCCGGACAAGAATCTCTCCGTCCGGGCAGATCTCAAGCGCTATGGTTTTCCGCCGGCTGTGCAGCACGGTGACCGGCAGCTGTGCTGTGCGGCAGGAGGCGGAGACAGCTGACGCCTCAGCCGCCCCCTTACGCATCTTTATCGCTGGCGGTCGCGCAGCTTTCAAGAATGAGAGACAGGATGCGGTCGACGCCATTTCCCGCGTCGCTCTGCTCCATGGCATGGATATAGCGTGCGCGCGCCTCGTAGGTGCTGTGTACGGCGGAGAGCAGAGTTTCGGGCGTGAGCTCTTCCTCCATGAGTACAGAGGAATAGCCTTGCTTCTCAAAGGAGCGGGCGTTCAGAATCTGGTCGCCGCGGCTGGCTCTTGCGGAGAGCGGAATCAGAACATTCGGCTTCCGGAGTGACAGGATCTCACAGATGGAGTTTGCGCCTGCACGGCTCACCATGAGATCTGCGAGTGCGAAGTAGTCCTTCAGCTCCTCGGAGACATACTCAAACTGGAGATAGCCCGGCAGTGAGCGGAGGCGCTCGTCGAGATTGCCCCTGCCGCAGAGATGCAGCACGCTGAACTCCTTTAAGAGCTCCGGGAGCGCTGCGCGCACCGCCTCATTTACGACGCGGGAGCCGAGACTTCCCCCGATGACAAGAAGCACGGGCTTCTCTTCCGTGAAGGAGGTCAGAGAGAGAGCACGCTCACGGCTTCCGGAGAGGAGCTCCGCGCGTATGGGAGAGCCGGTCACAACGGCCCTGTCTGCGGGCAGGTATTGAAGCGTCTCCGGAAAATTACAGCAGATCTTTGTTGCGGAGCTGTAGGAGAGGCGGTTTGCGAGTCCGGGCGTCATATCGGATTCATGGATGATGACGGGAATGTGCCGCCGGTTTGCCGCCTTTACGACAGGGACGGAGACATATCCGCCTTTTGAGAAGACAATATCCGGCTGAAATTCACGGATAATATGGGAGGCCTCCGAGAAGCCCTTCAGAACGCGGAAGGGATCTGTGAAGTTTTTCAGATCAAAGTAGCGGCGAAGCTTTCCTGAGGCAATGCCGCGGTAGCTCACGCCCTCGCGCTCTATGAGCCGTTTTTCTATGCCCTCATAGGAGCCGATATACAGGATCTCAAAGCCCGCTTCACGCAGCTTTGGGAGCAGAGCGATATTCGGGGTGACGTGACCAGCTGTACCGCCTCCGGTCAGAATAATTTTTTTCATGGACGAACCTCCCGGGACAAGGTAAAATATAATATTATTGTAACTTTCAGAAAGGGAAAATGCAATGATCGGGATTATCGGGGCAATGGAGGAAGAGGTCGCGGGACTGAAGGCGCGTATGCGCGATGTGAAGAGGAGCGAGCGGGCAGGCATGAGCTTCTATCAGGGGCAGATCGAGGGGAAGGACTGCGTTGTGGTATGCTCAGGGATAGGAAAGGTAAATGCCGCCGCCTGCGCACAGATCCTTTCGGACTGCTATGCAGTGGACTGCATCATGAATACAGGTATTGCGGGAGGCGTGCAGAAGGATATCAATATTGGAGATATTGTCCTCTCGGTGGATGCGGTGCAGCATGATTTTGACTGCACAGGCTTTGGTTATCCGATGGGAAAGATTCCGCGCATGGAGACCAGCGTGTTTCGGGCGGATGAAAAGCTCCTCGCCCTTGCAGAGTCCTGCTGCAGAGAGGTCAATCCGGATATTGCTGTTTATCGGGGAAGAGTGGCAAGCGGAGATTGCTTCGTCTCCTCGACAGAGACAAAACAGCGGATCTCTGAGACATTTTCCGCCTCCTGTTGTGAGATGGAGGGGGCCGCGATCGCACAGGTTGCATGGCTGAACCGTGTGCCGTGGCTTATTATCCGTGCGATTTCAGATAAGGCGGATGGGACTGCAGCAGATCAGTACGACAGTTTTCAGGATGCTGCGATCCGGCATTTCCTGAAACTTACGCTGAAAATGCTGAGAGAGCTCTGAAAACTGCGTATATAGGATGAAAGTTTGCGGACAGCAGTTTGCGTCTTTCACTTCGTGTATTATAATGATTACAGGGTCATAAGCCTATCCCCACGGCAGGCTTGCCTGCCAGTGGGGATAAGGCTTCATGACCCGCCCCACATGTAGCACGAAGTGACGCAAAGGCGTCACGGGAGTGCGGAATGTGGCAGC
>QWCK01000883.1_pt1 | contig 51860 bp, 39 predicted proteins | sample 1972571 | NCBI WGS metagenome assembly QWCK01 (sample SAMN09866710, study PRJNA288562) | Human gut metagenome isolate term2_stool, whole genome shotgun sequencing... | isolation source: gut | host: Homo sapiens | place: USA: California | reverse complement strand
ATACTTGAACACAAGCACAAGATGATAGTATAGTAAGAATACTAAATGTGCGTTATTATCTCAATTTTTTATTATCCGACTAAAGATACTATACTATAACCAGGATGCTCTATCAAGTAGGTAGCAGACGCAATTCATCTCCCACCTTAGAGGTTGGAGTCTTCTTGCTGTAAGAGGATAAAAGAGCTGATAATAAACAGTGTAATTCGTCCTTTTTGTAATTAACATCTCTTAGATTCCATAAATTTACTGTTATTATATAACATCTTTAAAATTTATACAAGAGAAAAATGTAAAGAATCGACTATCATCAAAAAATATGTTATGATATTAAAGTGTATCAGATGTGAGATGTCTCCCATCTCGCAGCAAGAATGCCGGGGCATTCTTGAATTGAAAATAGAAATATGAGAAAGAATGGAGCAAAAGCCTAAATATTTTGCTTCATTTTTCAAAAAAGAAAGGATGAACTATAATGGCAAACCCAATCGTTACAATTACAATGGAAAATGGAGATGTAATCAAAGCAGAATTATATCCACAGATTGCACCAAACACAGTAAATAACTTTATTTCCTTAGTTAAAAAAGGATTCTATGATGGACTTATTTTCCATCGTGTTATCAAAGGCTTCATGATTCAGGGAGGATGCCCTCTTGGAAATGGAACAGGGAACCCTGGATACAGCATCAAAGGTGAGTTCTCCAACAACGGATTCACAAACCAGTTAAAACATGAAGCAGGAGTACTTTCTATGGCTCGTTCCATGATGCCAAATTCTGCAGGATCCCAGTTTTTTATCATGCACAAAGCAGCTCCACATCTTGACGGTGAGTACGCAGCATTTGGTAAAGTAATTGAAGGAATGGATGTAGTAGATAAGATCGCATCTGTAAAAACTTTCATGGATTCTCCATATGAAAAACAGGTAATGGCGTCTGTAACTGTAGATACACAGGGAGAGGAATATCCAGAACCAGAGAAGATTGAGAAATAGAATTCTATTTCCCGGCCCAGCCAAAGCATAGCCACCGAAGAGAGCCTATCCCCTATATTTGTGGCCTCGAAGCAAGGTTTGGATGCGAGCGCATAAAGCGAGCATTCAAACCGCCGCGCCTAAAGTCACCAATATAGGGGATAGGCTCTCTTCGGTGGCATTTATTTTGCCTGCGGCAAATTCCTATTTCGTTTTTAACTATTTTGTGTTATTATTTGGATTGTCGTTAAAAGGGCAGATGAAAAAGATTTTTTCTTCAAAATGAGGGGAAGAAAAAATGAAAGGTTGGATTGAATTGAGATGAATAAATTAAAAAAGAAAAAGGCAGGAATCAAGGATTTCTTTAAGGGGAGACACGGAAGAAATTTTTTGCTGGCATTAGATGTCCTGTTAGCAATTGCCTTTTTTGCACAGCCAGATTTGTATTATGATTCACAAGCTCCGGATTTTTTTGATCGCTTTTATGCAGATTCCCTAATAATCTGTGGCGGGTTGTGGGCGGTACTTGTTTTCCTCACAGTGAAAAAAATTCATTTTTCGGCAGAGGTAAACAGAATACTGACGTATATCGCAGGAATTGCTACTCCATTTATCGCTTTTTTGTGGTTAGAATTTTATAATGATGCACAGTTCTGGGTTCCGATTTTCAGCATTCCATTTTTATATCTGGTGCTGGATATTATTGTTTATTATGTTATTTATGTGCTGTTTTTGCTGATTTTTAATAGCATACGCGCGGCATCAATCTGTATGGTTGTTGTGACAGCCGTATTTGGAATTTTCAACTATGAATTGACATTATTTAGAAGTATGTCATTTATTGCATCAGATATTTATTCCTTTGTGACGGCCGTTTCGGTGGCAAATACCTACCAGGTGCAGATTGATGTGGATACGGCTGAATTTTTTATGATGGCACTTGTGCTTGTTGCGCTTCTTTTAAAGCTTGATAAGGTGAAGCTGTTTAAATGGAAGGGAAGAATTGTGTACGCGATCGTATCATGCATGATATTTGCCGGATTTACACAGGTGTATGTATATAGCGATTATCTGGAAGATATCGGTGTTGATTTCCGTGTGTATCGACCGCAGTATAAGTACAAATATTATGGAACATTGCTTACGACGATGAGGACTTTTGGCTACCTTCATGTAACACAGCCAGAAGAGTATTCTGTTAATGCAGTCAAAAAAATTACAAAGCAGTATACAGAGAATGAATCTACAGAAACGCAGGAAAAAAATACGTCTACACAGAATAAAACAACAAAGAAGCCAAATGTCATTGCAATTATGAATGAATCTTTTGCAGATTTAAAAGCAGTAGGAGATTTGCAGACATCCAAAGACTATATGCCATTTTTCCGTAAATTAAAAGAAAATACGATTAAGGGCTACACATATTCTTCCGTATTTGGTGGAAATACGGCAAACTCAGAATTTGAATTTATGACGGGAAATACACTTGCATTCTTGCCGGATAATTCTGTTCCATATCAGCTTTTCCTGCGAAGTAAAACAGCAGGTCTGACCTATACTTTAAAAGACCAGGGATATAGTCCGTGTTATGCATTGCATCCATTTTATAAGACAGGTTATGGTAGATATAAAGTATACCCGCTGATGGGATTTGATAAATTTTATACATCAGATAATTTTTCCGTATTTACAGATACGGTGAATTATCATATCACAGACTCAGAAGATTATAAAAAGCTTATCAGCCTTTATGAGAATCGTACCGACAAAGATAAACCATTTTATTTATTCAATGTAACAATGCAGAATCATGGAAGTTACGATGGAAGTACATTGGAAACAGGAGATGAAGTGCAGATAGAGGGGGATTTACAGTCTTACTCGAAAGCAGAGCAGTATCTGAACATGATAAAAATGTCCGATAAAGCATTAAAGGAACTGGTTCACTATTTTGAAAAAGTAGATGAACCGACCGTCATTGTATTTTTTGGAGATCATCAGCCAGATTTAGAAGAGACATTTTACAACCGTCTGCTTCATACAGATATTCAGAAATTAGAGGGAGAGGACTTAGAGCAGCTCTACAAAGTACCATTTTTAATCTGGGCAAACTATGATATAAAAGAGGAAAATGTAGAAAAAACCAGTAACAATTATCTGTCTACCTATCTTGCAGAAGTTGCAGGAATTAAAAAGACAGGTTATCTTGAATATTTAACAAAACTCAGAGAAGAAATTCCTGCAATCAATGCGATTGGATATTGGGATAAAAATGGTAAATTTTACGAGATTGATGATAAAAAATCTCCGTATTATGATTTGATACATGAGTATAATTTGCTCGAATACAATAATCTTTTTGGAAAAGACAATCAGCAGAAAGAATTCTTTTACCTGAAAGAGTAGAAAAAATTGTACTTTGCAGAGCGAAACGTACGCCTGCAAAGAGAGCCTTTCCCCTATATTTGTCCTTTATGAATAAATAAAAGAATAATTTTTGGCAGTTAGGAACGATACATATTATATATGATAGTGTTATACTGTGACAATCAAGAGAAACAGTAGATATTTATAAATGGATCTTTCAAATGTGTCTAGTTGTTTTCAAATTCAGCTGGCACTTACGTTGACAAAGTATGCACAATAGAAAGACGGATACAGAAAGTTATATTATTTCTGTATCCGTTTTATTATTATTATTTATATTTAAATCAGATAATGAAGATTTTGAAAAATATATGCGATACCGCATAAAGTATCCGTTCCAGAAGAATGACCAATAGAGGAAAAGTCAGTGAGAATCTTTTTGGAATCAGGCAGGTTACTGAGGGAACAGACCGCCATGCTGAATCACATATATCTGGAACAATTTGTTCAAGATCTGCTGCTGGAGCAAGGGGATAATCAAAAGAAATAATTTCATAACCTGCCTGAGTAATAACGGAAATATGTTTTTCTGGTAAGTCTTTTCTGAAACCGTAAAGAAGACCTCCGCCATGGAAATAAAATATTTTTGCTTTTGTTGTAACGGTAGTTTCTTTGTATATTGTTGCCTGTTTTATCCAGGCGGCATTGTCTAATACCTTATCATATGATTTTAACATTGGAAACCTTCTTAAAATGTAGATGTTATGGTTGGTATGTTAGCAGCAAATAAACTGGGTGAATTAGACAGAGATGTATATAATGAAAAGAAAACAATTGCATACTAATTGTTATTAATTTTTGTTATTAATTCAAAATAAGATAGACAAAAACAGAACCCCGAAAGTCACAGGTATAGCGGATGTGTCTTTCGGGGTTTTTAAATTTTCTTTAATAAAACTGTAGATTTAGGACACTATTTCTTTTTTCGTCTATACGAAATCTACAAATTAGTAGTTATTCCGCAATCTCTACGTTAATATTATGTCTCTTTAAGTTCTCTAATGAATCTTCTGGAATCTCCGCATCGGTACATACCGTATCAATCTCAGAAAAAGTAGTCTGAATTACAACCCCCTTCTGGCTGAACTTACTGGAGTCAGCAAGAATGATCATACGATTTGCGGAGTCTTCCATATACTTCATAGTTTCCACGCGCATCAGGTCATCACAAGTAAAACCTGCATCTGGAATAAATCCATCTGTGCCTACAAAGAACTTATCTACATAGAATTCCTTCGCACATTTGCGAACTAATGGTCCCACCATACCCTGATATTCCTTCTGATATTCGCCACCAAGAAGGATAACTTTACGAATCGGAAGCTCGCGTATACGAATCGCTATGTAGGCAGAGTTTGTTATGATGGTGACATCTTTTTTTAACTTCGCAAGCTGTTCTGCAAGTAAAGCACAAGTAGAGCCAGATTCAAGTATAACTGTTTCGCCATTAGAAACCATCTCAGCAGCCTTTGTGGCGATTTCAAGCTTCTTATCATAATTTATTGTTAAACGTGTGTTAATATCATTGGCATTCTTAATTAAAGCGTAGCCATGCTCTCTTGATAAAAGTCCCTCTTCTTCAAGATGGTCAAGGTCTTTACGGATGGTTACCTGAGACACATCTAAAAGTTCAGCTAAACGACTCACTTCGATTTTTTGATAAAGATTTACCAATTTAATGAGTTTGGACTGACGTTCTGTCATTTGAAACACCTCTTTCTTTCTAAAAAAAGTATAACATATTGTTTGGCAAAATATCAAGGAAGGAATAGGAAAAAAAGAAATAAATTATAGAGAAATTGTTATAAAAATATCGTTCTTAAATGGGAATTTGCCGGGCCGTCTCTCTGCCTGCGGCAAATTCCTATTTAACTTCAATCTGGATTGTGATCCGCTACTGTGGTAAAATATCGTTTGGAAATACTTTTTATTTATAATTTGACAGCAAACAACTCCAGATAGTATCATTTTTTATAAGACATTTTAATAAGGTAAAAACTAATTACAAATACGTTATGAAAGAGGTATTAATTATGGAGTTGATCAAAGCGTTGCCAGAGATTTTTGAAGATTTTGCGGAGCAGAGAAAGAAGTCCTTTCTGACGATGAAGGAATTGAAGGATAGGGATGTTCCGGTTGTTGGAGCTTACTGTACATATTTTCCACAGGAAATCGCAATGGCGATGGGAGCAGTTACAGTAGGTCTTTGTTCTACTTCGGACGAGACAATACCAGTGGCAGAGAAGGATTTGCCAAGAAATCTGTGCCCTATGGTAAAGGCAAGTTATGGTTTTGCGGTATCGGATAAATGTCCGTTCTTTTATTTTTCCGATGTAGTAGTTGGAGAGACAACCTGTGATGGGAAGAAAAAGATGTATGAACTGATGGGAGAGTTTAAAAATGTTTATGTTATGGAGCTTCCAAACAGTCAGAGTGAAACTGCATTAAAGCTTTGGAAAGAAGAGATTTTTAAGTTCAAATCTTATCTGGAGCAGACTTTCAAAGTGGAGATTACAGAGGAGAACGTTCGTAAGGCAGTTCATATGATGAATGAAAATAGAATTGCGCTTAAAAATCTTTATGAAGTTATGAAAAATGACCCGGCACCGATGAATGGACAGGAATTGTTTAATGTATTATATGGAAGCCAGTTCCGTTTTGACAAAGAAAAGGTTCCAGAAGAAATCAATGCGCTTCGTGAAAAGATTATGAAAGAGTATGGAGAGGGCGGGAAACAGCAGAAAAAGAAGAGAATTCTTTTAACAGGATGTCCAAGCAGCGGTGCGCCAATGAAAGTTGTGAAAGCATTGGAAGAAAATGGAGCGGTTGTTGTTGCCTATGAAAACTGTGGCGGTACAAAGTCGGCTGACCGTTTAATAGATGAATCTGCAGAGGATATTTATGAGGCGATCGCGGAAAGATATCTTCAGATTGGCTGTTCTGTTATGACACCAAATAAGAATCGTTATGAACTTCTTGGAAGATTAATAGAGGAATATAAAGTAGATGGTGTTGTGGAAATGACACTGCAGGCCTGCCATACTTACAATGTGGAGGCAAAGAGTATTGAAAAGTTTGTAAAAGGAAAAGGTGTTCCGTATATTCATGTGGAGACCGACTATTCACAGGAGGATATCGGACAGCTTAACACGAGAATGACAGCATTCGTCGAGATGTTGTAAGAGGAGGAAAAGACACCTATGGCATTTACACATTTACATGTGCATACGGAGTACAGTCTGCTGGATGGTTCTAGTAAGATTAAAGAACTTCTGCCGAGGGCAAAAGAGCTTGGAATGGATAGTCTGGCCATCACAGACCACGGGGTTATGTATGGCGTGATTGACTTTTATAAAAAGGCAAAAGAAGTAGGAATTAAACCAATTCTTGGCTGTGAGATTTATGTTGCACCAGGATCAAGGTTTGACAGGGAGCAGGGACGAGGAGAGGATAGATATTATCATCTTGTACTGCTTGCGGAAAATAATCAGGGCTATAAAAACCTGATGAAGATTGTGACAAGAGGGTTTACAGAAGGATATTATTACAAACCAAGGGTAGACTATGAAGTGCTTGAAAAATATCATGAGGGAATTATCGCACTTAGTGCCTGTCTTGCCGGAGAGATTCCGAATAAGATTTTAAAAGAGGATTTTGATGGAGCAAGAGCTGCCGCAAACAAAATGCGTGATATTTTTGGAGAGAATAACTTTTTCTTAGAGTTACAAGATCATGGAATTCGTCAGCAGACCCAGGTAAATACCAGCCTGATTCGTCTTTCCAGGGAACTTGGGATTCCGATGGTTGTCACAAATGATGTGCATTATATCAGAGAGGAAGATGCGGTTCCACATGACCTGCTTCTTTGTATACAGACTGGAAAAAAGGTTTCAGACCAGGACAGAATGCGCTATGAAGGCGGGCAGTATTATCTGAAGTCAGAAGAAGAGATGCAGAAGGTATTTCCATATGCGAGAGAGGCGATGGATAATACCCATAAAATTGCCGAGCGATGTAATGTGGAGATTGTTTTTGGTGAGCAGAAAGTGCCAAAGTTTGATGTGCCGGAAGGTTACGATGCATTTTCTTACTTAAAAGAGCTTTGTGAGACTGGTCTTGTGAAAAGATACGGGGACCCGCCGCCACAGGAATTGCAGGAAAGACTTTCTTATGAGCTTAGCACTATTAAAAATATGGGCTATGTTGATTATTTTCTCATTGTGTGGGATTTTATCCGTTTTGCAAAGAGTCAGGGAATCGCTGTTGGCCCGGGACGAGGAAGTGCGGCAGGAAGTATTGTTTCCTATTGTCTTGAGATTACGAATATCGACCCAATTAGATATCAGCTTATTTTTGAGCGTTTCTTAAATCCAGAGCGTGTATCCATGCCAGATATTGATATTGACTTCTGTTATGAGAGACGGCAGGAAGTTATTGATTATGTTTATGAAAAATACGGCAAAGATAAGGTAGTGCAGATTGTAACTTTCGGTACGATGGCGGCGCGTATGGCAGTTCGTGATGTTGGACGTGTCCTTGATATCCCTTATGTACAGGTTGATAATGTTGCAAAAATGATTCCGATGGAGCTTGGTATCACGATTGAAAAGGCATTAAAATCAAATCCGGAATTAAAGCAGGCATATGAGAGTGATGATGTTGTAAAGAATCTTATTGATATGTCGATGCGTCTGGAGGGATTACCGAGACATACATCAATTCATGCCGCTGGTGTCGTAATTGGTTCAAAACCGCTGGATGAATTTGTCCCACTTTCAAGAGGTGCAGATAATGTTATCACAACACAGTTTACGATGACAACCATCGAAGAATTGGGACTTCTGAAAATGGACTTTTTAGGTCTTCGTACACTGACCGTAATTCAGGATGCCGCACGAATGATTGGAAAGAAACTTGGCCATGATTTTAGTATTGATACAATTGATTATGATGATGCCAAAGTATATGAGATGATTGGGCAGGGAAAGACGGAGGGTGTGTTCCAGTTAGAAAGTGCTGGAATGAAGTCTTTCATGAAGGAATTAAAGCCAACGAATCTTGAGGATGTTATTGCCGGAATTTCTCTGTACCGTCCGGGACCAATGGATTTTATTCCAAAGTATATCAAGGGAAAGCAAAATCAGGATTCAATTCAGTATACCTGTCCGGAACTGGAAGAAATACTGGCACCGACTTACGGATGTATCGTTTATCAGGAACAGGTTATGCAGATTGTAATGCGTCTTGCCGGTTACACACTTGGCCGAAGTGACTTAGTGCGTCGTGCGATGTCCAAGAAAAAGGGAGATGTCATGGCGAGGGAGCGTCAGAACTTCGTTTATGGTAATGAAGAAGAAGGTGTAGAAGGCTGTATCAAACGGGGAATTCCAGAAGAAACCGCCAATAAGATTTTCGATGAAATGATTGATTTTGCCAAGTATGCATTTAATAAATCTCATGCGGCTGCCTATGCGGTTGTTTCGTATCAGACAGCATGGCTGCGCTGCTATTATCCGGTAGAATTTATGGCTGCGCTTCTTACTTCAGTAATTACTAACCCGAAAAAGATTACAGAGTATATCAATACCTGCCGTGTGATGGGAATTTCCATCCTGCCGCCGGACATCAATGAGGGGGAAGTCGGATTCTCTGTTGCAGGTGATTCTATTCGATATGGACTTGCAGCGATTAAGAGTCTCGGAAAAAGTGTGATTGATGTAATGACACAGGAAAGAGAAGCAAACGGAAAGTACAAAGATTTAAAAGATTTTATGGGGCGTCTCACATCGAAAGAAATCAATAAGAGAACGATAGAAAACCTTATCAAATCCGGAGCATTGGACAGTTTTGGTAAGACGAGAAAACAGCAGATGCTTGTCTATCCGGTTGTACTTGAACAAGTAAACCGGGAGAAAAAAGAGTCTATGAGTGGTCAGATGTCATTGTTTGATTTCTTTTCCGAAGAAGAGAAAAAAGAATATGAGATGCAGTATCCTGATGTTGGGGAGTATGACGATGCGCAGAAACTTGCACTTGAAAAAGATGTGCTTGGTATTTATGTCAGCGGTCATCCACTGGAAAAATATATGGATTCCATTGAGAAGCAGACAACTGCCAGATCGACAGATTTCGAACCGGATGAGGAAAGCGGACGTGCAATCGTAAGAGACGGGCAGCATTATGTTGTCGGTGGTCTTATTAGTAATATCACAGCCAAACTTACAAAAAATAATCAGAATATGGCATTTGTTACGTTGGAAGACTTGTATGGTACCGTAGAAATCATTGTATTCCCGACGATATATCAAAATGTAAAGCCGTATCTCATCGAAGATAATGGACTTTATGTGAAAGGCCGGGCATCCGTTTCTGAAGAAAGTGGTAAACTGATTGCAGAATATATTGTGCCGATTGACCAGATTCCAAAGGAAGTATGGATTCAGACAGAGAACATTGGAGAATTTACAGACAAACAACAGGATTTGTACAAAATTATCAGAAAATATCCCGGCAAAGATGAAATTGTTATTTTTTCCAAAAAAGAAAAAGCAATAAAAAGACTTCCAGCATACGAAAATATTTCCGCGAAAAATGACATATTTAACGAGTTAAAATCACTTTTTGGTGAAAAAAATGTAAAGGTTCGCGAGAAGAGTATTGAAAAATCCCAAAAAAAGAGATAATATATGTAATCGTTAGGGAGTATACTTAGGGAATTATGAAATGGAGGTAACGTTAGATGAATAAAACTAGCGCAGTTCAGACAATTGGAATTTTAACAAGTGGTGGAGATGCTCCAGGCATGAATGCTGCATTAAGAGCAGTAGCAAGAACAGCATGGGCAAGAGGTATTGATGTAAAAGGAATTTATCGTGGTTACAGCGGATTGTTAAACGATGAGATCTTTGATATGCAGAAGGAATTCACATGTGACATCATTTCTCGTGGTGGTACAGCTTTATTTACCGCAAGATGTGAAGAATTTAAACAGTTAGAGTATCAGGAAAAGGCAGCAGAGATTTTAAGAAGTCATAACATCGACGGACTTGTTGTTATCGGTGGTGACGGATCTTTTCGTGGAGCACAGAAGTTATCTGCACAGGGAATTAATACAGTAGCTCTTCCTGGAACAATTGACTTAGACATTGCATGTACAGAATATACAATCGGTTTTGATACTGCAGTAAATACAGCTATGCAGGCAATTGATAAGATTCGTGACTCATCCACATCTCATGAAAGATGTTCTATCATCGAGGTAATGGGAAGAAATGCTGGTTATATCGCATTATGGTGTGGTATTGCTTCCGGAGCTGAGGATATCTTAATTCCAGAGCGTTTCGATGGTAACAGACCAAAACTTGAAAATGAATTAATTGAAAGCATTCTTGAGAAAAAGGCACTTGGTAAGAAACATCACCTTATCATCAACGCAGAAGGTGTTGGACATTCTTATGGAATGGCTAAGAGAATCGAACAGGCAACTGGTGTAGAGACAAGAGCAAGTATCTTAGGTCATATGCAGAGAGGTGGAAACCCAACAGCAAAAGACAGAGTATATGCTTCTTACATGGGAGCTTTAGCAGTAGACCTGCTTTGCAGCGGCGCTACAAACAGAGTAGTAGGATACCGTAATGGTCAGTATATTGACTACGATATCGAAGACGCACTCGGAATGGCTAAAGACGTAGACCAGTATGAGTTTGAAATCGCTCAGATTTTAGGACGATAATATAAAGCCGAGTAGAACTTGGTAGACAGACGAAGAACCCCGTATATCCAAGAAGGAATTTTATTCTGTTGCGTTAAATCTTGGATATACGGGGTTCTTCTGCTTGTTGGCAAGCTTTAAACTGGCTTTATGTGGGCCGTCGGGTAAAAAAATTGAAAGATTTGTGGAGGCGAAGGGGGATTCAGTCTTATGGCCTTTGCTTATTCAACCACGATAGATTCTCGATAAATCTTCTCGATATCCTCCCTTGTTAATTCAAAAGGGCATGTAGCTAATTTCGAAGTATTCTCCATCATCCTGTCGATGTAGAATGTGACTTCTTTTTGTGTTAAGCTGACTGTGCCAAGGATTTCAGTTAAGTAAGAGGCGAAGTCATCGAGGGTTTTGAAACCTAAGAGGGTAAGGATTTCTTCGACATCTTCTGGTTTCTGTTCTGCGTAAACGCGGAGGTAAGCAGCAAGGAAGATTCCGCAGGCTTTTCCGTGTGCTACTCCATTATGGTAAGTTACATCATAACTTAATGCATGTGGAATGGAAGTTCCGGTCTGGGCGATTGCCATTCCTGCGATTGTAGAAGTCAGCATGAGTTTTTCTGCGAGTTCTTCGCTTAATTCTTCATCGGAACGAAGGAATGGAACGATGTCTCCCCACAGTTTCAATGCGTAGTTTGCGAACATCTGGTTATAGATGTTTGTCTGGATGCTTACGCGGCTTTCGGCTGCGTGTGCAAGGGCATCGATGCAAGTGTTGATTAAAAGATTTTTACTTGCGGACAGTAAATATTTACCGTCAATGAGGGCGATGTCTGGGAAAATCTTGTAGGAAATACTTTTCTTTGTCTGTGTGTCGTGACGGGTCAGAACGGAGACAGGAGTAACTTCTGAACCAGTACCGCAGGTTGTTGGAACGGCAGCGATTGGAAGTGTTTTTAAGTCTTTTGCTACATAGAAGCAGTCTCCGGTTTCTTCTGGGTTGGCAATTAATAAAGCGATTGCTTTCGATGCATCTAATGGAGAACCTCCGCCGATGCCGATAACGAAGTCCGCTTTGAATTCCTTACCGATTTCAGCGGCTCTTACGACTGTCTCAACAGATGGATTTTCTTCGATTTCATTGAAAATCTGATAAGGAACGGAAGCTTCCTCTAAAACAGCGATAACATCGTCAAGCGAACCATTTTTTTTGGAAGAACTATGTCCAGTGATAACGAATGCTCGTGTTCCTAAAGCAAGAAGTTCTTTTTTGTGATTCTTTACACAGTTTTTTTCTGCATAAGTATTTGTAGGGTCAAAAAAATGCATGATAAACTCCTTTCATGGTTAGACTAATCGCAAATGCGATTTTAACGGTGAAATAGTATACTGCATCATTGTCATTTGGCTGGAAATCAATAAAACAGTACACTGGTTATTTTCTGCTATAGTGTAGCATAGCAGAAAGAAAAATTGCAAATTGCAAAGCTTTTTTTTCGCTTTTTTCAAGGGTTTTCTGATTTTCGGCTTGCAGTATCCCACGTTTATGTTAAGATATACTGTGAGACTTTATCTCATCATATAAAAAACAAAATATCGGAGTATAGTAATATTGGAGTTAGAAATATACAGATGATATTTTTAGAAATTAAGGAGGTACCGATGAAGAAGATACTAGCACCGTCTATTTTGTCTGCTGATTTTGCAAATCTGGGCAGAGATGTTTTGACTGCGATTGATGCCGGAGCAGAGTATGTGCATATTGATGTTATGGATGGAATGTTCGTTCCACAGATTTCTTTTGGAAATCCTGTAATTAAGGCACTTCGTCCGCTCACAGATGTGATTTTTGATGCACATTTAATGATAGAAGACCCAGGTAGATATATCGAAGATTTTGCAAAGGCAGGAGCAGATATTATTACAGTACATGCAGAAGCCTGCACACATCTTGACCGAGTAGTACATCAGATTAAGGATTGCGGTAAGAAGGCAGCCGTTGCGATTAATCCTGCGACACCACTTTCTGCGATTGAGTATGTTTTACCAGAACTGGATATGGTATTAGTTATGACTGTAAATCCAGGTTTTGGAGGACAGAAGTACATTCCTTACTGTGGCGAGAAGGTTCGGGAGCTTCGTAAGATGATCACAGAGAAAAATCTTGATGTGGATATTCAGGTTGACGGTGGAGTGAAGGCTTCGAATATAGCAGAGATTGCAGAATGTGGGGCCAATATATTTGTATGTGGTTCTGCTGTATTTGAAGGGAACATTGAGAAAAATGTTAAAGAGATTTTAGAGCAGATGAATAAATAATTTGAGATAATAACGCACATTTAGTATACTTACTATACTATCATCTTGCCCTTGTGTTCAAGTATCGCAGGTGGGTTTTCGAGGAAAAGGAAGTGGCATGGTGGCAAACAGAGCATATAAATTCAGAATATATCCTTGAATTTGAATAACCAGTCACATTAAATTTGTTCTGAAGTTAAAAAGTTACAAATAATTAAGGGGTAATTTCAGTGAAAACTGAGCAAATAATTTCTAAAGAAATTGATAAAATTTTAATAGAAATTTTATAAAAAATTTAGTTAAACGAGAGGTAAATATTATGAGCGATTGTACACATGATTGTAGCAGTTGTGGCGAAAGCTGCGCACAGAGAGAGTCCAAACCAGAAGATTTTCTTGTAAAGTTAAGTAAAGGAAGTTCTGTTAAGAAGGTTATTGGTGTTGTATCCGGTAAAGGTGGAGTAGGTAAGTCTATGGTAACTTCACTTCTTGCAGCAGCTTCTATGAGAGAAGGATTTAAGACAGCTATTTTAGATGGAGATATCACAGGACCATCTATTCCAAAGGCATTTGGTCTTTCCATGAATCTTGTAGGTAACGCAGAAGGACTGATTCTGCCAGCAACAACAACTTGCGGAATCGACATTGTTTCTGTTAACCTGATGCTTGCGAATGAGACAGATCCTGTTATCTGGAGGGGGCCTGTTCTTGGCGGAGTAATCAAACAGTTCTGGGGAGAGACATTATGGCAGAACATTGACTATATGTTCATTGATATGCCTCCAGGAACTGGTGATGTACCGCTGACTATTTTCCAGTCTGTTCCGTTAGATGGTATTGTTATCGTATCTTCTCCACAGGAATTAGTTGGAATGATCGTAGAAAAAGCGGTGAACATGGCAAGAATGATGAATGTTCCAATTCTTGGTTTAGTAGAGAATATGAGTTATGTAGAGTGTCCTGACTGTGGAAAGCAGATTAAGGTATTTGGAGAAAGTCACATTGATGAGATCGCAGCAGAGTATGATGTACCTGTTCTGGCTAAGCTTCCAATGGACCCAGCACTTGCCGCAGCCTGTGATGCAGGAAAGATTGAGTACGTTGAAAATAATTATATGAAAGATGCCATTGAGGTATTGAAGAAATTATAATATGAAACGTCATGGAGGCGTAAATGGACAAAAAAAATAATCAGAATGATAATCCAAACAAAAAGAAGAATATAAAGTCTGCCATTATTCTTCTGGTCGTTTGTCTTGGAATTACCGCTCTCTTTACTTCTGTGATGAGCCGTTATAAGAATGGTTCACAGAAGAAGATTTCGTATAGTAAGTTTCTTACGATGTTGGATAAAGGAGAGATTAAAAAGGTACAGGTAGCAGACCGAAAGATTTATATCGAACCGAAGACACAGCAGAATCCGTTAATGAAAACAACATATTATACGGTTTCTATGAATGATGCACTGCTGGTTAACCGTTTAAAAGAAGCGGAGGACAATAATAAGATTAGTTCTTATGAACAGCAGGACAGCAGTGGATCGAATGCGATTCTTTCTGTTATGGTTAGTTATGTACTTCCGTTTGTGCTGATCTATGCAATGATGTATTTTGTTATGCGTGGAATCGGCAAGGGCGGCGGTATGATGGGAAGTGTAGGAAAGAGTAATGCAAAGGTATATGTTGAGAAAAAGACAGGAGTTACTTTTGCAGATGTAGCCGGTCAGGATGAGGCAAAGGAAAGTCTTACTGAGATGGTTGATTTCCTTCATAACCCTGGTAAATATATTGAAATTGGTGCCAGACTTCCAAAGGGTGCGCTGTTAGTAGGCCCTCCGGGAACTGGTAAAACTTTACTTGCAAAAGCAGTTGCGGGTGAGGCAAATGTACCGTTCTTCTCTCTGAGTGGTTCCGACTTTGTAGAAATGTTTGTTGGTGTCGGTGCATCAAGAGTTCGTGATCTGTTTAAGCAGGCTCAGTCTATGGCACCTTGTATCATTTTCATTGATGAGATTGATGCTATCGGTAAGAGCCGTGACAGCCGTTATGGTGGTGGAAATGACGAGCGTGAGCAGACATTGAATGCCCTGCTTGCAGAGATGGATGGATTCGATTCTTCGAAAGGCCTTGTTATTTTAGCAGCGACAAACCGTCCGGAAGTATTAGATAAGGCACTTCTCAGACCGGGCCGTTTTGACAGACGAGTTATCGTAGAACGCCCCGACTTAAAGGGCCGTGTGGAGACATTAAAAGTACATGCAAAGAATGTCAAGATGGACGATACAGTTAATTTTGACGAAATTGCCCTGGCAACTTCCGGTGCCGTAGGTTCTGATCTTGCAAATATGATTAACGAGGCCGCCCTTGCAGCAGTTAAAGATGGAAGAGAAGCAGTATCTCAGAAAGACCTGTTAGAGGCAGTAGAAGTTGTTATTGCCGGAAAAGAAAAGAAAGACCGTATTCTTGGTGAGGAAGAAAAGAAAATCGTTTCTTATCACGAAGTTGGTCATGCTATGGCAATTGCTGTGCAGAAAAATACAGAACCAGTACAGAAGATTACGATTGTTCCAAGAACAATGGGTGCACTGGGTTACACCATGCAGGTTCCTGAAGAAGAAAAATATCTGATGAGCAAAGAGCAGATGCTCAGCGAATTAGTTACACTTTTTGGTGGACGTGCGGCCGAGGAAGTTGTATTTAATTCTGTTACAACAGGAGCTTCTAATGATATCGAGCGTGCGACCCAGATTGCAAGAGCGATGGTAACACAGTACGGTATGTCTGAAAGATTTGGACTTATGGGACTGGAGTCTGTACAGAACCGTTATCTTGATGGACGTGCAGTGATGAACTGTTCCGATGCAACAGGTGCACTCATCGATGAAGAAGTAAAAGAAATGCTCAAAGTGGCTTACGATAAGGCGAAAAAGATTATTGAAGACCACAGAGAAGTTATGGACGAGATTGCAGAATTCCTGATTGAAAAAGAGACAATTACCGGTAAAGAATTCATGGAAATTTACAATAAATCTTTAAAGAAAGATGAACTGGAAAGTGTTGAAGCGAATGTTGAAGAGGATAAGGAGAAAACAGAATTATCCGAAGCAGAAACGGTATCAGAAGAATCTTCATTAAAAGATGCGGAAAGTCAGGATGCACAGAAAGTTACCGAAAAGAAAGACAGTGAGCAAACAAAACAGGAAGAGTAAATTATGTTTGATATTCAGGAAGAACTGAAAAAACTCCCGGCAAAGCCGGGGGTATATCTGATGCATAATGCACAGGATGAGATTATCTATGTCGGTAAGGCAAGAATCCTTAAGAACCGTGTGCGTCAGTATTTTCAGAGTAGTTATAATAAGAGTGTAAAAATCCAGCACATGGTTTCTCACATCGCTTATTTTGAATATATCATCACAGACTCGGAGCTTGAGGCTCTGGTTTTGGAATGTAATCTGATTAAAGAACACCGTCCACATTACAATACGATGCTGAAAGATGACAAGAGTTATCCATATATTCGTGTCACAGTGCAGGAAGATTATCCGAGAATTTTATTTTGCCGTCAGGTGAAAAGGGATAAATCGAAATATTTCGGTCCGTATACGAGTGCGGGGGCGGTGAAGGATACAATTGAACTAATGAGAAAAGTATACAAAATACGGAGCTGCAGCCGGTCATTGCCTAAAGAGATAGGGAAGGACCGGCCCTGTCTTTATTATCAGATAAATCAGTGTGATGCACCGTGTCAGAATTATATTTCTAAAGAAGAGTACCGCGCCCATGTGGATAAGGCGTTGAAGTTTTTAAATGGCGATGAGAAAGAAATCATAAACAGTCTGGAAGAAAAAATGAAAAAAGCGGCCGCAGAGCTTGAGTTTGAGCAGGCAGCCGAGTATCGTGATTTGATTGAAAATGTAAAACGAATTGGTGAGAAGCAGAAAATCAATGATACCGGTGGCGATGACAGGGATATTATTGCTATGGCAAAGGCCGGCGATGAGGCAGTTGTGGCTATTTTCTTTATCCGAAGCGGCAAGCTTCTCGGCAGAGATCATTTTCATATGACAGGAATCGGAGACAGTGAAAAGCAAGAGATTATCACGGACTTTATTAAGCAGTTCTATGTAGGGACTCCATTTATTCCAAAAGAAATTTTAACGCAGGAAGAAGTTCTTGATCAGGAAATTCTTGAAAAATGGCTTTCAGATAAGCGTGGAAGTAAAGTGATTTTTGCTATGCCGAAGCGTGGAAGTAAACATCAGATGATGGAGCTTGCAAGAAAGAATGCACAGAATGTTCTCGCACAGGACAGTGAGAAATTAAAGAGAGAAGAACGCAGAACAACTGGTGCGGTACATGAATTAGAGCAGGCATTAGGAATTGGGAACTTAAACCGTATGGAGGCGTTTGATATTTCCAATACAAATGGATATGAAAATGTTGCTTCAATGGTTGTTTTTGAAAAAGGTAAGGCTAAACGAAGCGATTATCGTAAATTTAAGATAAAAACCGTAGCCGGACCGGATGATTACCATTGTATGGAAGAGGCGTTAGAGAGAAGATTTTCCCACGGTATCAGGGAGCAGAAGGAGCGGGAAGAAAAGGGACAGGATATGGAACTTGGAAGTTTTACCCGTTTTCCGGATATTCTTATGATGGATGGAGGAAAAGGCCAGGTAAACATTGCATTACAGGTTCTCGAAAAGCTGGGATTAACTATTCCGGTCTGCGGTATGGTAAAAGATGATTTCCATCGTACAAGAGCCTTATATTATAACAATGAAATCATTGAATTTCCTAAAAATTCGGAAGCATTTCGGATGATAACCCGTCTGCAGGATGAGGCGCATCGTTTTGCAATCACATATCATAAAGCACTCCGTGGAAAAGAGCAGGTACATTCGGTACTTGATGATATTAAAGGTATCGGTCCCACACGAAGAAAAAGCCTGATGAAGCATTTTAAGGATATCGGAAAAATAAAAGAAGCTTCCGTGACAGAACTTTGTGAAGCAGATGGAATTACAGAAAATGTAGCCGAAGAAATTTACCGCTTTTTTCATGAGGATACTTCTAAAAAAAATGGGGATGTGGTATGATAAATATATCAGATGTGAGATGACTCCCACCTCGCAGCAAGAATGCCGGGGCATTCTTGAATGGTGTGGATACTGATATAATACTAACGCAACTCTGCAAAATTATACACAGGGAGAATAGTATTGCTGCTGAGTGATTCGATACAAACCAAAGAATATGGGTTTTACGATGAAGAAGAGTAAAGAAGTAATTTTGGCTGGCAGATACTGTGGGTGAATCTTACTGTGTAGTTTGCAAGAGAAATGAACCTAATGAAAAATGGATATGTACTCTCGGAGTCTTTCTTGCACTTGCTTTTGTGGCTGATTTTCCGCCAGTCGTACCCGAATTTCATCAACGTACGCACCGCGTACGCCTCAAAAATTTGGACACAACTGACAAAAAATCTTCTCACAAAATCAAGCACAAAAAGATTCCGAGAGTACATCGGATAATTACGGAGGGAATTATGTACAAGGTAAAACTTACAGAATTTGTAAACAAGATGAATTTAAAAAGCCTGTTACCAGATATTGATACAGACAGCATTATGATTGAGCAGTCTGCGGTAAACCGTCTTGCATTGCAGCTTGCCGGATTTTTTGAACATTTTGATTCAGAAAGAATTCAGGTAATCGGTAATGTTGAGGCAGCATATATGAAGCAGCTTGCACCGGAATCTATCCCGCCTCTTTGTGAGAAGATTTTCAGCTTTAATATTCCATGCCTTGTATTTTGCCGTGGATTAGAGCCGTCACAAGAGATGCTTGATACAGCAGAAAAGAACGGTGTTCCAATCTTTACAACAGAGATGACAACTTCAGATTTTATTGCGAACTCTGTACGCTGGCTGAGCGAGGAACTTGCTCCACGTATTTCCATTCATGGTGTTTTGGTTGATGTATACGGCGAAGGTGTTTTGATCATGGGGGAGAGTGGAATTGGAAAGAGCGAGGCGGCTCTTGAACTGATTCACCGTGGACACCGTCTTGTATCCGATGATGTTGTTGAAATACGTAAAATCAGTGATGACACCCTTCTGGGAACATCTCCAGATATTACAAGACATTTTATCGAACTTCGTGGTATCGGTATTGTTGATGTAAAGACATTGTTCGGTGTGGAAAGTGTAATGTATAACCAGACAATTGATATGGTTATCCGTTTAGAAGACTGGAACAGAGAAGCAAACTACGACAGACTTGGCCTTGATGAAGAATATATTGAGTTCCTCGGCAATAAGGTTGTCTGCTACTCTATCCCAATTCGTCCGGGTCGTAACCTTGCGGTTATCGTAGAGTCCGCAGCGATTAACTATCGTGCGAAAAAAATGGGATATAATGCAGCACAGGAACTTTATAACCGTGTAACGGGAAGTCTTTCTACGAATAAAGAAGAACAGAAAGAACAGTAATTAAGATTTGCAAAAGAGCTAAAGTGTGTTTGGAAAATCTGAAAGCAATCTAATCCTCTGATTTATGGTATATCAGATGTGAGATGACTCCCATATCGCAGCAAGAATGCCGGGGTAATCTTGAATTTGCAGAAAGTATTTTTCGGATACATGCTGATTATGAACAGGTAATTTTTTGTTTAGGAATTTTTAACAAGAATCATATATGAAACTTTTTTGCACAACAAATGTTCTGGAAGATAACAAAAATATTAGCTTTTTTTGGCACTTTATCTAAAGGGAGCGAGAAAGCTCCCTTTTATTTTGTGTTTTTTCCACATTGTACTTCCCCACGTTTTAGAGTATCATATAGTATGTATCTAAATATAGGATGCAACTATATAGTTGTTTTAAGTGTTTTAGATAGGAGATATATAGGAGATATTATGAATAAGGAATTCCTTCAGAATTTGAGAGAGCAGATTAAAGCAGGAACAGTAACAGAGCAGGAATCGATGAATAAGCACACAAGTTTTGCCATTGGAGGCCCGGCAGATGTTTTTGTTCAGCCGGCAACAAGGGAAGAAATCAGAAGTGCGGTTTATTGTGCAAAAGAAGCGGGGATTCCTTTTTTTGTTATGGGTAATGGAAGTAACCTGCTGGTATCGGACGAAGGTTTTCGAGGAATGATTATCCAGATAGGTAAGAACTTCCAGGAAATTTCTGTGAAGGATACAGTAATTGAAGTGCAGGCGGGTGCTTTGCTTAGCAGAACGGCCAGAGCTGCATGGAATGCCGGACTCACCGGTTTTGAGTTTGCGGCAGGAATCCCTGGCTCCGTAGGTGGAGCAGTTGCCATGAATGCAGGAGCATATGGCGGTGAAGTGAAAGATGTCCTTCTTGATGCGGAAGTATTGACGCAGGAGGGAGAATTTCTTACATTAACGGGAGAGGAATTAGATTTGTCTTACCGTCATAGCTGTATTTTTGAGAAAAACTACGTTGTTTTGTCTGCGCGTTTTTCATTTGAAAAAGGTGAGTCTGATAAGATTAAGGCACGAATGGATGAGCTGGCCAAAGCCAGAAGAGAGAAACAGCCTTTAGAGTTTCCAAGTGCGGGAAGTACTTTTAAGAGACCGGAAGGTTATTTCGCAGGAAAGTTAATTCAGGATGCCGGATTAAAAGGCTATACCGTAGGCGGTGCACAGGTATCCGAGAAGCATAGCGGATTTGTGGTTAACCGTGGCGGGGCGACAGCAGAAGAGGTAGCTTTTTTAATAAAACAGGTACAGAAAAAAGTAATGAAACAGTTTAATGTTATGATGCAGCCGGAAGTCCGCTTTGTCGGATTTGCGGATACAGAGGTGAGAGAGTGAGATTTGTAATAGTTTCCGGCATGTCTGGTGCAGGAAAGAGTACCGCATTAAAGGTTCTTGAGGACTTTGGTTTCTTTTGTGTGGACAATCTGCCAGTTGCATTGCTTCCGAATTTCGGAGAGATTGCTTCTGACAGACAGACTGAAGTAGACAAAGTGGCGGTAGGAGTTGATATCCGTAACGGAGAACAGCTTACCAGACTAAACAGTCAGTTAGAAGTCTTGTGTGAACTTGGAATAGAATATGAGATTCTGTTTTTAGATGCAGAAGATGAGACTCTTGTCAAGCGATATAAAGAGACAAGAAGATCCCATCCGCTCGCAAAGGAGGACCGCATAGAAACGGGGATTGCCAGAGAGCGTGAGATGATTTCTTTTATCCGGGACAGGGCAGATTATATTATTGATACAACGACTCTTCTTACCAGAGAATTACGACAGGAAGTGGAGAAAATTTTTGTCGGGAATGAGGAATATGGTAATTTTATTATCACAGTACTCTCCTTCGGATTCAAATATGGAATCCCTTCAGATGCTGATTTGGTATTTGATGTGCGTTTTCTTCCGAATCCTTATTATGAGCAGGCATTGCGTCCGCTCACAGGTAATGACCGTTCCATTCAGGAATATGTCATGAAGAATGGAGACGGCCGAAAGTTTCTTGATAAACTGGAAGATTTAATGCAGTTTCTTATCCCACGTTATTTAGACGAGGGAAAGAACAGCCTTGTTATTGGCATCGGCTGTACCGGTGGCAAGCATCGTTCTGTTACGATAACGAACGGGCTTTATGCAAGGCTGAAAAAGTTTCCGTATACCGTTCGTATAGAACACCGGGATATTGAGAAAGACGCCCGGACAAAAGGAAAGTAATCGAGTAATTGATGTAAGGAGATAGAATATGTCATTTTCTTCTGAAGTAAAAGAAGAACTTTCTCATGTGGACGGTCACGAAAATCACTGCATGATTGCGGAACTTGCCGCAATTATTGGACTTTGTGGAAAAATCAAATGTGAAGATGGAAGATATTCTCTTATTCTTCACACGGAAAATGTATCAGTAGCCAGAAGATTTTATTCTTTGATTAAAGACGTTTTTCATTTTCAGCCGCAAGTTTCTACAACACAGCATGAATTTTTAAAAAAGAATCGCTTTTATATGATTTCCATAGAGGAATCTGGACAGACGTTAAAGATTTTAAAGACAGCACAGCTTATAAATAATCTTGGACAGATGGACGAAGAATTTTCTGTGAAAGATAATCCGGTATTGCAGCGTACCTGCTGCCGCAGAGCATTTTTGCGCGGAGCATTTCTTTCTGCCGGTTCTATCACAGACCCGGAGAAGAATTATCATTTTGAAATTGCCTGCATATCAAGTGAGAAAGCAGCGCAGATAAAAGAATTGTTTGAATTTTTTGGATTAGAGGCGAAGATTGTACTGCGAAAGAAATATTATGTAGTTTACTTAAAAGAAGGTGCTATGATTTCGGACACATTGAATATAATGGAAGCACATATTGCTCTCATGAAGTTTGAGAATGTACGCATTTTAAAAGATGTGCGTAACTCAGTAAACAGGAGAGTAAACTGCGAAGCAGCGAACATAAATAAGACCGTATCTGCAGCGAGAAAACAAATTGAAGATATTGAATATATAAAAAATACAGTTGGTTTAGAGCGATTATCCGAGAACCTTCGGGACATTGCCTATGCCAGGTTAGAGGAACCGGATGCAACATTAAAGGAACTTGGCGAAAAACTTAGTTCTCCAGTAGGAAAGTCCGGTGTGAATCACAGATTAAGAAAACTGAGTCAAATTGCTCAGGATATTAGGGAAAAAGGGCATCTGTAATATTTTTTCAGTATTTGCTTTGGCAAAGCTGAAAATACTAAGATAAATTTATTTCATTTATAGCAAAATAGGAGGTTAACATGATTTCAAGAGAGATGGAGATTAAAATCCCTTCAGGATTAGACCCAAGCACCATTGCGTTATTCATTCAGATTGCAAGCCAGTATGACAGCAGTGTATATGTGGAGGTGAAAAACAAAAAGGTGAATGCCAAGAGCATTATGGGAATGATGACTTTAGGTGTTCCAGCAGGTGGAAAGATTAATGTAATTGCAAAAGGCGATGATGAAACAAAAGCAATTGAACATATAGGTAAGTATTTGAATAATGATTTGGCTCATTAGAAGAGACGAATCCTTGTAAAGAAATAATCCCCAGATGTGACTTTAGTCGCGGTGGTTTGAATGCTCGCATCCAAATCTTGCTCCGAAGCCACATCTGGGGATTATTTTTTTGTAAGGATTCTGATTTTGCCAGGCTTCGGGGGTTCGTCTGTTTAGCCACCAACCTCACTATTGCAGAGGCCGCAGGCCGTAATACCCGTAGATTAGCCTTTCATCAAATGAAATCAGAGCCCATTTTCCATCCTTAATTCCGAATACGATTTTTCCCGTAGTTTTTCTCGTTGGGCCGTTTTTCTTTGTTTCTTTGTACCAGTTTTTCAAGTTCTCAGATATGTCAATTTTTTCGATGGATGTCTGGCTGCTTCCTCCTAAGAGGGAGGAGATAGAGTTCTTTATGGAAGTCCATAAAGAGGAGTTTCCATCGGTAATCTGGGATTTGATTTCATCATAGATGGTTCCTGGCAGGCTGTAGAAGTCGATATTTTTTGTAGTGACGGTTACAGTGCAGGAGTTATAGGTTGCGGAGACATCGGTAATTTTGTAAGATGCCTGATCGACCATCTCATCACATAGAGTAGTTACGTCAATACTGTCAACATCTACGAGTGAGCCGAGTTCGCTATCACCGATGTATGTTTTTAATTGTTGTTTTACGAGTTCTCTTACGTTTGGTTCGGACTTCAGTGGTTCCGGTAAATCGGAAGGAGCCACGTCGGAGAAGTCCATATTTTTGGCGTAAGTGAAAATCTGCCTGGTTGCTTCCCGGCAACCTTGTTTTACGCGGGAAATGTAATAAAAGTATCCTCCGATTCCGCCTGCGATAAGGCAGCAGATAAGAATAGCTGCAACGATCGGTACAAAGCTTTTTCTCTTAGGGGCAGGTTGATTTATGTCATTACCTGATGATACCTGATTGTAAACTGCATTGCTTAAAGGGGTGTGACATTTTTTACATATCTTTTCGTTCTCATCATAATATGTGCCACAGTTTGGACAATTCATGAGCAGTCCTCCTTTTTATAATAAAATTTTGAATCGTTCAGAAACATGCAAATTTAGTTGATTTTTGTTTTGATTAGTTATTATAGAAATTATTTTTTCTTCTTTTTTCATAAAATAATCTGAAAAACATAGTTAGTATGCCTTCTTTTATATTTAAAAGTATAGGGGCTTTTTTTGTGTGTGTCAAGATAAGAGGTTTTTCGATTTTTCCCTGTATGGATAGACAAAAATTGCCGAAAAAGTTACAATAATAGCAAGTGATGATTATCAAAATCAAGTACAAAAAGATTCCGAGAGCAGATTATTGAATATAGGAGGGACAGATGTGAGAGGGAAGAAAGCAATTTTATGTATAGGCTATATTATTGTGGCAACGATTTGCATTGTAAGTATTGCGCTTTTATTTTTCAGCAGGAATAAGAATGAGAGTGAAAAATCGAAAAGAACAATCGGTGCTTTGTATATGACAATGAATAACCCGTATTTTGAAGTGATTAATGAGGAGATTAAAGCGGTTGTGGAAAGTAAGGGCGATGTGCTTGAAACAAGGGATTCGGGCATGGATGCGAAAGTGCAGGCAAAGCAGGTGGAGAAATTTATTGAAGAAAAAGTGGACTGTATTCTGATTAACGCTGTGGACTGGAAAAAAATAGGCTCTTCATTAGAAAAAGCAAAAAAAGCAGGGATTCCGGTGATTGCTGTGGATGCGTTGATTTATAACCGGAGTTTTGTAGATGGTACGGTTGTTTCAAATAATTATCAGGCAGGAGAACAGTGTGCGAAAGATTTAATGAAACGGAGAAAAAAAGGGAAGATTCTTTTTTTAGTTCAGTCGGAAAATAAATCGGCAATCGACCGAATTAAAGGATTTAAGGAAACACTTGAGAAGGCTGGATGGAAGTATGAGAATGTAGGAGAACTTGAATGTCAGGGGCAGCTTGAACTTTCTCAGCCGCTGGTGGAAAAAGTTTTAAATAAAACGAAAGATATTGATGTGGTAATGGCATTAAATGATCCAAGTGCAATGGGGGCGATGGCTGCGTTAGATGCGGAGCATATGTTATCAGATGTTCTTGTATATGGGGCGGATGGTTCGCCGGAGGCTAAAACGATGATCTATGAAAATAAGATGGCGGCAACTTCAGCACAGTCACCAAGAACTACCGGAAAGAAAACTGTGGAAATGCTTTACAAAATTCTTGATGGAAAGAAAACTGAAAAGCAGTGCATTGTTCCTGTTTCCCTTATTACAAAAGACAATATAAATGATTATAGCCTGTCAGGATGGCAGTAAGAGGAAGGAGGAATATCAATGGAAAAAAGAAAGGACGCGGCAGGATATCAGCACCAGTGTTTTACGATGATGGTATTGCTTAATGTGATTATTGTTCTCTTTCTTACTTTTACCATCGTATTGACACAGTACAGGGTGGCGGCGGCTCAGGAAGCACAAAAATTTATTGGAACGCTTAAGGTGATGCCGGAAAGACCGGAACAAAGAATCATTATGGTAATATTTTCTCTCTTTTTTTTATGTGGGATTATTTATTACAAGAGAAAAAATGAGGCCGAGGGCAAAGAGAAGGTTTTACTGTGGAATGTGTTCGAGATTATCTTTCTTATTTTTGTATTGAAAGAGTTAGATATGTCTTATAATGGAGTGATTTTTCTTGTAGTAGCGGATATGCTCACCTATGTCGAGGACAGGAAAAATAAATTGATATTTTTATTTATTGCATTTTTATGTTACATGGTATGCAGTTACAATCTTGTCACGATGTTTATTCCATTAAATTCTTTTGAGACGTGGGCTGCATTTTATGACTGGAATACAGAAAGGATTTTTCTCAGTGTAAAGACAATTTGTGAGATTACAAATATGGTCTTGTTTCTAATATACATTGTTATTCTTATGATGAAGGACCGAAGAGAGAGAGAACGAATCAAGCTTTTAAATGAACAGTTGCAAAAAGCAAATGAACAGCTTCATGAGTTCGCTCAGGAAAAAGAATTAATGGGAGAGACGAAAGAGAGAAATCGCCTGGCAAGAGAAATCCATGATACGCTGGGACATATTTTAACAGGAATATCAGTTGGGATTGATGCGGTACTGGTACTTATGGACATTGCACCAGATAAAGCGAAAGAACAGCTGGAAGGAATCGGCGATACTGCAAGACGTGGGCTTCAGGATGTCCGCCGTTCGGTAAGAAAGTTAAAGCCAGATGCATTAGAGCGAATGTCACTGAACAATGCGATTCATCAGATGATAGAGGATATGTCAAAGGTCACGAACACGAAAATTTACTTTGTTTCTTATATGGAAGAACTTGAATTTGAGGCAGATGAGGAGGAAGTCATTTACCGTATTATACAGGAGAGCACGACCAACGCTATTCGCCACGGAAAGGCAACAGAAATCTGGATTCGTATTAGCGAAAAAGATGAGGAGCTGATGATTATCATCAGTGATAATGGCTGCGGTTGTGAGTCAATAAAAGAAGGCTTTGGTTTAAAACATATAAGAGAAAGGGTAGAGCTTCTAAATGGTAAGGTTAACTATCAAGGAATGATCGGGTTTACGATTATTGCGAAGATACCGATTCGAAATAAGCTGACTGGAAAAAAGGATAGAGATGAGTTAAATAATCTCGCAGACAACAATGACAAAGCGAAGGACAGTCAGTGAAAATAGGAAAGAGGGCATTTTGAAATATATCAAGAAAATGTCGGCAAGATAAAAATAGAACTAAAATGAGATATTATTAAATATATCGAAAATAACAAATATAATAAAAATAAGAGGAATAGACAATGATCAAAGTATTAATAGCAGATGACCAGGAATTGATTCGGGAAAGTCTGAAAATTGTTCTTGGGGCAAATGAAGATATGGAAGTAACAGGAATAGCGGAAAACGGAGAGCAGGTACTTTCCGAAATAAAAAAGGAAAAGCCGAATGTTATATTGATGGACATTCGTATGCCAGGTATTGACGGTGTAGAATGTACTCGTCTGGTCAAGGAAAAATATCCAGATATTTATATTATCGTTCTCACAACTTTTGATGATGATGAATATATTTTTGGAGCGTTAAAGTATGGAGCAAGTGGCTATCTCTTAAAAGGAATTTCCATGAAGAATCTTGCGGAGGCAATTCGGACAGTTGTGAGTGGAAAGGCAATGATTAATCCAGAAATTACGGATAAGGTTGTAAAATTATTTAATCATATGGCACAGAGCAGCTATGCGATTCAGGTGGATAATGAACTTACAGAGGAATTGACAAAAACAGAATGGAGAGTCATTCAGAAAATAGGATGTGGAATGTCAAATAAAGAGATTGCATCGGAACTTGCACTTTCTGAAGGAACTGTCCGTAACTACTTAAGTTCCGTTCTCAGTAAGTTAGAACTCAGGGATAGAACGCAGCTTGCAATCTGGGCGGTGCAAACAGGAGCGGTAAATAGATATATTGGAGAATAAGGTAATTGATATAGTCGGATAAATAAATGAATTTGAATATCGGAGGAGACAATAATGGGAGATATAAAGTTAAAAAAAGGGACAGGAATCCTTTTTGTAATGGCAGTTCTTTTTATTAGCAGCCTGATCTATCTACATTATGGAGACCAGAATACGCTCCGGGTAGGAATTTTTTATGGAAGCAATTGGGAGGTCCCCGGGACAGTGCATTATGAGATTCTTGATCAGGCGATTAAGAAGTTTGAATCGAAATATCCAAATGTAAAGGTAGAATATGAAAAGGGCATTCTTTCAAATGATTATTCAGAGTGGCTTTCAGAACAGATTTTAAAGGGAACGGAACCAGACGTGTATCTGGTATTGGATGAGGATTTTAATACTTTAGCATCGCTTGGTGCTTTGAAAAATTTAGATATGTTAGTTGGCGGCGATAAAGAATTTGATTCCAATGTGTTTTATTCTTCTGTTTATAAAGCCGGACAATATGAAGGAAGCCAGTATGCACTTCCGATGGAATGTAATCCGACCCTGATGTTTGTAAATAAGACGCTTTTACAAAAAGAGGGAATTAAAGTCCCGGATAATGACTGGACGTGGGATGATTTTTATGACATCTGTAAAACAATAGTGAAAGATTCTGATGGAGATGGACAGATGGATCAATTTGGATGTTATGACTATACATGGATACAGGCAGTATATTCGAACGGAATAACACCATTTAATCAGAGCGGGACATCCTCAAATTTTCTTGATGAAAAGTTTTCGCAGTCGCTTGAATTTGTAAAGCGCCTTGAAGCAACAAATCGGAATTATCAGGTCACATCTAATGATTTCGATTTGGGAAAAGTGGCATTTCGTCCGTTTACATTTTCTGACTATAGAACTTACATGCCATATCCGTGGAGAATCAAAAAATATTCTGGCTTTGAGTGGACATGTATCCGTATGCCAGCAGGGCCTTCCGGGGATAACCGTTCGGAGATGAGTGCACTTATGGCAGGAATGAGTTCAAGGACAGAGAAAAAGCAATGTGCATGGGATTTTGTGAAATTACTTACAACAGATACAGATATTCAAAAACTTGTATACGAAGATACCTCAGCAGCTTCTGTATTAAAATCTGTAAATACTTCACAGGATACAATGAATCTGCTGAATAAAGATACACCGGGAGACAGCATAATAGATATGTCCCTTCTTGATACAGCAATTGATGCCGGAGTAATTCCAAATCGTTTTGAACAGTATGAAGAAGCTTATGAGAAAACAGACAGTCTTATTAAAAGTTATGTAGATGAGGAGGGTGACAGCAGCACATTTTTATTCCAAATGAAGAATCAAATCGACAAAATTCTAAAAAAGTGACAAATGTCATATAAGAATATGACAAATTCAAATTGATATCAATGACATTCGTTAGATGTATAAAAGGTATTGTTTTGTTATACTTTAATCACAAACAAAGCAAGTCAAAACTACAAAATGTATTTCTGGAATCTCTCCTATAGAAATCAGGTATAAAAGATTCCGTAAGTACATTGAAAAAGGGAACTTAAAGGAGGGAACGAAAGTAATGATTTATACGGTAACTTTTAATCCGGCTTTAGATTATGTAGTATTCCTTGACAATCTGAAATTAGGAGATGTCAATCGTTCTACAAGAGAATCTATTTTTTACGGTGGAAAAGGAATTAACGTATCTACGATTTTGAATACTCTCGGCCTTGAAACAACAGCTCTTGGTTTTGTTGCAGGATTTACAGGAAAGGCAATTGAGGATGGACTGGCAGCACAGGGAATCCACACCGATTTCATTCATCTGCCAGAGGGCAATTCCAGAATCAATGTAAAAGTAAAACATGGCGATGAGACAGAGATTAACGGACAGGGACCAGTAATTACAGAAGAAGCAATCAATGAACTTTTTGCAAAGCTTGCTACTCTTACAAAAGAAGATATTCTTGTATTGGCAGGAAGTATTCCAAACACATTGCCGGAAGACATTTATGAAAAAATTCTTGCAAGACTTGAATCCAAAGGAATCCGTGTAGTTGTAGATGCGACAAAAGATTTACTTCTTAATGTTTTAAAATATCATCCGTTCTTAATTAAGCCAAATAACCATGAACTTGGGGAAATGTTCGGAATAGTATGTAAAACAGATGAGGACATCGTACATTACGCAAAGAAGCTTCAGGAAAAGGGAGCAGTAAATGTATTGATTTCCATGGCTGGAGACGGAGCCATTCTTATCACAGAAGATGGTCAGAACATTAAGATGGGAACACCGAAGGGCAAAGTAGTAAATTCCGTTGGTGCCGGAGATTCTATGGTGGCAGGATTTATCACAGGATATATCCGCGGTGGTAATTATGAAGAAGCATTAAAGAGCGGTACAGCCGCAGGTAGTGCCACAGCATTTTCCGAGGGACTTGCATCTCTGGAAATGTATGAAAAGATGCTGAAACAGATTACCGAATAAAGTTTAAAAATGCTGAATCAAATCAGCGAATGTGCTTTGAATTTATTAAAAAGTTCCTGTTATCATTTTATATTCAAAAAGTTGAATATGATAGAAACTAAAATGAAACAGAAATTTGAGATAAAACAAAAAATATTTTAAATTTTTTAGAGAGGAAAAAATTATGAGAATTGTCGATTTGTTAAAGAAAGAGGCAGTTGTTCTTAACGCAGAAGTAAGCACAAAAGAACAGATGCTTGATTTACTCGTTGACCTTCATAAAGAAGTTGGCAACATCAAAGACAAAGCTGCTTTTAAAGCAGGAATCATGAAAAGAGAATCCGAAGGACCTACTGCAATCGCAGAGGGAATCTGTATTCCACATTCAAAAAATGAAGCGGTTATCAACCCGGGTATCGCAGCAATCACAGTACCATCTGGAGTTGATTGTGCAGCACTTGACGGAGAGCCATCCAATCTTTTCTTTATGATTGCAGCTCCTGCAGAAGGTTCTGATGTTCATTTGGAAGCATTATCCAGATTATCTACTATTTTAATGGATCCTGCTTTCCGTGAAAAGTTATTATCTGCCAAAGACGTTGATGCATTTTTAGCAGCAATTGATGAAAAGGAAACAGAAAAATACGGAGAAGAAGACAAGGCAGCACAGGCAGCCGAAGCTCCTGCAAAGAAAGCCGGATACCAGGTTCTTGCAGTAACTGCATGTCCAACAGGTATCGCACATACTTATATGGCAGCCGAAGCACTTGAAGAAAAAGGTAAGGAATTAGGAATTTCTATTAAGGTAGAAACTAATGGTTCCGGTGGAGCGAAAAACGTTCTTACTCAGGAAGAAATTGATGCCTGCGACGGAATCATCATTGCAGCAGATAAAAATGTAGAAATGGCTCGTTTCGATGGCAAGCCAGTTATCAAAGTAAAAGTTTCCGATGGTATTCATAAATCTCAGGAATTAATCGAGAGAGCAGTAAAAGGTGACGGACCGATTTATCATCATGAAGGAGGTAAGGCAGCAAGCACTGCTTCCGAAGGAGATGAAAGCTTTGGACGTCAGATTTATAAACATCTGATGAACGGTGTTTCTAATATGCTTCCATTCGTTATCGGTGGTGGTATCCTTATTGCGATTGCCTTTTTGTTAGATGATTATTCTATCGACCCATCTAACTTTGGTATGAACACACCAATGGCAGCATTCTTTAAGACAGCCGGTGGTGTAGCATTTAACTTCATGCTTCCAATTCTTGCAGGATTCATTGCGATGAGTATTGCTGATCGCCCTGGTTTAATGGTTGGTTTTGCCGGTGGTGCAATCGCAAGTGCCGGAACAACATTTGCTTCTTGTTTTAATTCAGACATCACGGTAATTTCCGGTGGTTTCCTTGGAGCATTATTTGCAGGTTTTCTGGCAGGTTATCTGGTATTAGCTTTAGAAAAGATTACTGAGAAAATGCCAAGTTCCATGGATGGTCTCAGACCAATGTTAATTTATCCAGTTGCAGGTCTTTTATTAATCAGTGTGATTATGTTTGCAATTAACCCATTCTTCTCCTGGTTAAACCAGTTACTTGCTGATGCATTAAACTCCTTATCCGGAACAAACAGTATTTTACTTGGATTAATTGTTGGTGGTATGATGTCCATTGACATGGGTGGTCCATTCAACAAAGCAGCATATGTATTTGGTACAGCTTCTTTAGCATACCAGACGGACGCAGGTTACATGATCATGGCAGCCGTTATGGTAGGTGGAATGGTTCCTCCAATCGCTATTGCCATTGCTTCATGGGTATTTAAAAACAAATTCACAGATAATGATAGAAAAACAGCACCAGTTAACGCAATCATGGGACTTTGCTTCATCTCTGAAGCAGCTATTCCATTCGCAGCAGGAGATCCCCTCCACGTTATTCCTCCTTGTGTAATCGGTTCAGCAGTAGCCGGAGCGTTATCTATGGCATTCAAATGTACACTGATGGCACCTCATGGTGGAATCTTCGTATTCCCAGTAGTAGGAAATGCATTAATGTATATCATTGCTTTAGCAATCGGTTCCATCGTTGGAGCAGTTATGCTTGGTCTTTTAAGAAAGCCAGTAGAAAGCAAGTAGTCACGATTGTTCGAATAATGATAAAACAATAATAAACAAACGAACAATAAACGTATAATAAGTGACAGGCAAATGTCTAATAACATGTAAACATATTGCCGTTAGTCATTGACTGGTACCTTAGAGAATATCTATCATGAAGATACCGGCCAAAGATTAAAAAAACAATTTCTTAATTTAGTTGCTATAAATGAAGAAGAAATCTCAGAAACAGTGGAAAGTTACTGTTTCTGGGATTTCTTCTTTTTTGACATTTATTGACTTTCTTATCTAAAAAAATTATAATGTAAATAACTATTAAAAATTGTATAAGTCATATAAAAATATTTTCCCAGCAAGAATGCCGGGATATTCTTGAATTAAGCGCTTTAAATATGATTTGTATTCCAGGTAACAATACATTTATATATTTGATTATGAATGTCAGAAAGCATTTTTGAATATACTATATATGAATGTTTGTTTTCGAAAAAAGTAACTGAAAAGAGGAGGGAATGACATGAGATATGAAATCAGCGAAGTCGTAAAAAAAGACCAGGTTATGGAATTGGTTTTTGGTAACTGCAGCAAGCCGAAAGATTTACTGGGACGACATTTTATCTTACAAGGACAGGTTATCTCTGCCTATCATCCAGATGCGGTAAAGATGGAAGTTATTTCAGAGGATGGCGAGCGTTATCCTATGGATACTGTAGAAAGACAGCCAGTATTTTCACTGTTTCTTCCTCATAAAAGACCATTCTCTTATCAGATACATATGACGTTTCATGATGGAAATACTTATATAAGTAGTGATCCATACAGTTATGAAGGGTTGATTACGGAAGAAGAAGAAAAATTATTCTCAAAAGGAAACTGGACAGAAGTTTATCATAAGATGGGCTGTCATAAAGTAAAACTTGGAAATACAGAAGGAATGTATTTTGCAGTATGGGCACCAGGAGCAAGGCGTGTCAGCGTAGTTGGTGATTTTAATTATTGGAATGGGATGTTATATCCGATGCACAAAATGGAGAACTCCGACATTTTTGAACTGTTTATTCCAGGACTTTCCTGTGGACAGTTTTATAAATTTGAAATAAAAAATGTACAGGGTGACATAATACAGATGGTTGACCCATATGCCGTAATGAATGAGGAAAAGGAAAACGGCGCGTCAAGAATGTTTGATCTTGGGCGATTTCGCTGGGAGGATTCGAGATGGCTTTCCAAACGATATCATGGAAATGTTTTTAAGATACCGATGTCTGTGTGTGAAGTACGGATTAGTGAATTAGATTCCCCGGATGAGAAAGTACAGGAAATTGTGCAGGATATGGGGCATACACATATTTTACTCCGAGGCACACCGGAGAGAGCGAAACTCGGAGTGGAAAGAGGATTTTTTGAGCCGGCATTTTACGGGAACACACCGGATACAATGCGATTTTTTGTGAACCGTTCACATAAAAGAAATATTGGAGTTATGTTAGAAATATCACCAGAATATTTAACAAGAGCGGTACATCTTTTTGAGAAAAAACATCCGCAGGCAGTCAACTATCTTCTTGCTAATATCTTGTTCTGGATAAAAGAATATCATATCGATGGATTTGTATTTCGGGGATTGAGTGAGAATTCTTCTGATTTTCTTGAGAAAGCAAAAGAAGTAATAAAAAAAGAAGACAACAGTGTACTGTTCATTGGGGAAGAAATAAAAGGAAAACAGACAAGAGACTTCTTTGACTTTGAATGGAATATGGAATTAAAAGCAGGAGTGGAAGAATATCTTGGAACAGATTTTGAGAAGAGACAGGGAAAATATTTCTGTCTTTCACAACCATTGATGAAGGGAGATTTCTCTAATACACTGCTTTTACTTAATAAAGAGAAAAATAATCTTTTTGATGAATCTCTCATTGACAAGAAGCCTTCATGTGATTATGATAAGTTAACAGGAGTCAGGATGTCTTATGGCTATCTGATGGGAGTACCCGGAAGAAAGGCATGGGATCTTCATTCACATGAAAATATTTCTTCGCAGGAATATGTGAAGTCCCTGATTCGGATTTATCAGGAATATCCTGCCCTTTATGAGTATGATCCACTGAGAGCTTCTTTTGAGTGGATTAACGGGATGGATGCGGAGTCCTCTGTATTAAGATTTATGAGAAAGTCACCGTCAGGCAGAGATAATCTGCTATTTATATGTAACTTTGGCACAGAAGAGAAAGAGAACTGCCAGGTAGGTGTTCCGAAAGCTGGAAAGTATACAATGATTTCGAATAGCGATGCTGTGGAATTTGGCGGCGAAGGCAGAGACGAGCATCAGGAAGTTCAGGCGGTCTCTGAATGTTGGGATTTGAGACCATACTCCATTAAAATATCTGTGCCGCCACTGGCGACATTGATTTTTAAGTTTTAAAGGGTTTTATATATATTTATAATATTAGATATGAAATAGTGGTATGTGTTTGAAAGTGTTTTTTTATAAAGCGAGATGTGCAGATTGTTTTTTGTTTTTTCGATATGTACTAGAGCATTTTTCAAACACGCTATAGGAAGAGAAAGGTGTGTTTAATAATGAAAGAAGATTGTATATTCTGTAAGATTGCAAAAGGAGAGATTCATTCTGCTACGGTTTATGAAGACAGCCATTTCACAGTAATTCTTGATGTGAATCCGGCAACAAAGGGACATTGTCTCATTATCCCTAAGGAACATTTTGACAATATTTATGATTTAGATGGAGAGACAGCTGGCAAGTTATTTGCATTGGCTACATGTATCGCAAGAGCAATGAGAGATGCGTTAAAGTGTGACGGGCTGAACCTTGTTCAGAATAATGGAGAGATTGCAGGACAGACTGTAAATCATTTCCACTTACATCTGATTCCTCGTTATGAGGGAGATGGACTGAATCTTAACTGGCCACAGCAGGAGATTTCTGCGGAGCAGTTAGAAGAAATCAGACAGTCAATTAAGAAATCTATCTAATTATTCATTAATTGCTTATGGTAAAATTCTGGAAATTTGCATTTTGTAAGTATTGATGGTTTTCCGGAATGTTGTTTACAAAGGTGATTCAAAGTATCTGCTTTATAAATATCAGATAGTTTGGATGAAAAAATAATTAGGGATATTTATAGTAATTTTTACAATAATTTCAGTAATAGAAAGGACAGAGTATGGGTAAATTAGATTTTAAGCCGGGTAATATGTTATACCCTCTTCCGGCGGTTATGGTATCGGTGAGAGATAAAGAGGGAAATGATAATATTATAACAGTGGCCTGGACAGGAACGGTATGTACCAATCCACCCATGCTCTACATTTCTGTTCGCCCAGAGAGACATTCCTATAAAGCGTTACATGAAACAGGGGAATTTGTTGTAAACCTCACTACGGAAAAGATTGCAAAAGCAACCGATTTCTGTGGTGTCCGTTCCGGAAGGGATATGGACAAGTTTGAACAGACTGGTCTGATTAAAGGGGAAGCAAAGAAAATTAATGCTCCTGTCATTGAGGATAGTCCGGTAAATATCGAGTGCCGTGTCAGAGAGGAAGTGGCACTTGGTTCTCACACGATGTTTATAGCAGATGTTGTTCATGTGACAGTGGACGATTCCTATATGGATGAGAGAGGAACGTTTCATTTAGAAAAAGCAGCACCAATTGTATATTCTCACGGGACATATTTTGGGCTGGGAGAATCTTTGGGGACATTTGGATATTCTGTTCGTAAGAAGAAAAAAAAGAGAAAAAATAGATAAATTAAAACATTTATTTTGTAATAATTTCTGATTTACAATAAATCGGGGAATATGATATAATAAAATGATTCTAGGTTTAATTTGAATTATGAAGAAAAGTACATATTTGTTTGAGATATAAAATATCATGACAGGAATTTTTGAAACAGGATTACAGGTAGTTTATAACTATTCAGATAAAAATAACCATATAAGAGAAGGCATCGGGAATACGTCTTTGTAAACGGATTATGAATAGTTACGATAATTTTATTTTTATTTTGAATTCATTTTTGTGTAGAGAGTAATCTTTGGAATAGAAATTCCATTTTTTTGGTTGATATTTTATTATCTGATTTTTTGAAATGAAAATATTTTGATTAAAAATCTGTTATTTGGATTTTTATGTTTAAAATGAAAATAATTTGAATAGAATTTGTTATTTGGAATTTTGTACAAAATAGAAGCTTTTTATTTGAATTTGGAAATTTAATAGAAATATTATAAATTGGATTTAATTTGTTTAAATTCCTATATTTATATAAAAAATATTTTAGTTAGGAATTTATTACTTGAATTTTTTTACATAGAAGTTTTTACTTAGAATTTATTTAGTTTTACTTAAGTTTGAAAATTAGTGTTAAGAATAATAACGTTTAGAATAGATTATAGAGGTGCGAAATGGAACAGTATATTATTAAAGGTGGTAATCCGTTAGTTGGTGAAGTTGTAATTGGTGGAGCAAAGAATGCAGCATTAGGAATTCTGGCAGCTGCCATTATGACTGATGGAGAATGTTTAATTGATAATATGCCGAATGTTAGAGATACCAATGTTCTTTTACAGGCAATGGAAGGCATTGGAGCAACGATTGACCGTAAGGGAGATAATGAAGTTGTAATCAGTGGAAAGAATATCGATTCTACTGGAGACTTAATTGTAGATAATGAATATATTAGAAAAATCAGAGCTTCCTATTATTTAATTGGAGCTTTACTTGGTAAGTATAGAAAAGCACAGGTTGTTCTTCCGGGAGGATGTGATATCGGAAGCCGTCCAATCGACCAGCACATTAAGGGATTCCGTGCACTTGGTGCGGAAGTTAAGATTGAACATGGCATGATTATCGCACAGGCAGAACAGCTTGTTGGAAACCGCATTTACTTAGATGTGGTTTCCGTTGGTGCAACAATTAATATTATGATGGCAGCATCACTCGCACAGGGTAATACTGTAATTGAGAATGCTGCAAAAGAGCCGCATATCGTGGATGTTGCGAACTTCTTAAACAGCATGGGAGCCAATATTCGCGGTGCTGGAACTGATGTTATCCGTATCAAAGGTGTAGAGAAGTTCCACGATACAGAATATTCTGTAATTCCAGACCAGATTGAGGCTGGAACTTTCATGATGGCAGCGGCAGCTACCAGAGGAGATGTTCTGATTAAGAACGTAATTCCTAAACATTTAGAGACAATTTCTGCGAAGTTAATAGAGATTGGAGCAGAGATTGAAGAGTCTGATGATGCAGTAAGAGTTGTGGCAGCGCAGCGTCTGCGTCACACACAGATCAAGACACTTCCATATCCGGGATTTCCTACAGATATGCAGCCACAGATGGCAATTACACTGGGGCTTTCTACAGGTACAAGTACGATTACAGAAAGTATTTTTGAGAATCGTTTTCGCTATGTAGAAGAGCTTCGTCGTATGGGAGCCAATATTAAGATGGTAGAAGGCAACACTGCGATTATTCACGGTGTTGAGAAGTATACAGGTGCATCAGTAGCAGCACCAGACCTTCGTGCAGGAGCAGCTCTTGTTATCGCAGGACTTGCAGCCGAAGGATATACAACGGTAACTCAGATTGGTTATATTCAGAGAGGATATGAGAGATTCGATGAGAAGCTCCGTGCTCTTGGGGGATTGATTGAGAAGGTTGATTCCGAGAAAGAAACCAATAAATTTATTTATAAAACAGGTACTGTAAATTAAGAATTGGAGATGAAGAGTATAATGGAAAGAAGATTATTTACATCAGAATCTGTAACAGAAGGACATCCGGATAAGATGTGTGACCAGGTTTCTGATGCTATACTTGATGCATTAATGGAAAAAGACCCTATGAGCCGTGTTGCCTGCGAGACAGCAATGACAACAGGCCTTGTACTTGTTATGGGAGAAGTAACAACAAGTGCATATGTGGACATTCAGAAGCTTGTCCGTGATACGATCAAAGAGATTGGATATACAAGGGGTAAATATGGTTTTGACGCAGATACATGCGGTGTTATGGTTGCTTTAGATGAGCAGTCTTCCGATATTGCTATGGGTGTTGATAAAGCACTTGAAGCAAGAGAGAACAAGATGAGCGATGAAGAATTAGAAGCAATCGGAGCTGGAGACCAGGGTATGATGTTCGGTTACGCCAGCAACGAGACAGAAGAGTATATGCCATATCCTATCGCATTAGCTCACAAGTTATCCAGACAGCTCACAAAGGTTCGTAAAGACGGAACTCTGTCTTACTTAAGACCAGACGGAAAGACACAGGTTACTGTAGAATATGACGAGAATGGTAAACCAGACCGTCTCGATGCGGTTGTTCTTTCTACACAGCATGATCCTGAAGTCACACAGGAACAGATTCATGAAGATATTAAGAAATACGTTTTTGATGCAATTCTTCCACGAGATATGGTTGACGAGAATACAAAGTTCTTCATTAACCCTACAGGAAGATTCGTAATCGGTGGACCACACGGAGACAGTGGATTAACAGGAAGAAAGATTATCGTAGATACTTATGGTGGATATGCACGTCACGGCGGCGGAGCATTCTCAGGCAAGGACTGCACAAAGGTAGACCGTTCTGCTGCTTACGCTGCAAGATATGTAGCTAAGAACATCGTAGCAGCCGGACTCGCAGATAAATGTGAGATTCAGTTATCCTACGCAATCGGTGTAGCACAGCCTACATCTATCATGGTAGATACTTTCGGAACAGGGAAGATTGCAGAAGATAAACTCGTAGATATGGTTCGCGAGAACTTTGATTTAAGACCAGCAGGAATCATTAAGATGCTTGATTTAAGAAGGCCAATCTATAAGCAGACAGCAGCTTATGGTCATTTTGGAAGAAATGATCTTGATCTCCCATGGGAGAAGCTTGATAAAGCAGAGACTCTTAAGAAGTATCTGTAAGATGCTAATCTGCTAAGCTAAGGCAAAGGAGATAGGCTCTTTTTGAGGGCTGACTTTGGCTGCTGGAGGGAAATCAGAAGTTTGGGAGATACATGGTTAGCTGCACTACTTTAAGGCAAGTGGGAGAGTTATTTTTCGACGGATTGTAGGGATTAGATAGAACATTAGCTGTAAGAAACTTTTGCCGGATTGCTCAAAGAAATTAAAAAAAGAAGGGGTTGTTCTAAGCTTGAATTTTGTGACTTTGTGCTGTGGAATTCTGACTGTAACCTTGCGAGCTCGTTTTCGAGCAAGGTTGTTTTATCAGGCAGAATGGAACGTTTAGCACAACGGAACAAAATCAAGCTTAGAATAACCCCTTCTTTTCTAAATCCTTCTGGCAAGCTGGTTACACTTTCTCCACCACAGTGACGTCTGTTTACCCGCAAATCCAAAATTGCATGTTAAAAAATAATCAATTTTTTCAAAAAATCTATTTACGAATGTCTTTGAAAATGATATAGTGTGGTAGTAATTTTATGGATGGTATTCAAAGCGAAACCATACCCCCATGTAACTGGCAGATATTGAGCTTATATCTTTAGGAATAAGACTCGGAGTATCACCGTGCGAAAGGCAGGGTGATGAATTATGAGAACAGGAATTATAGGTGCAGGGAAAGTTGGGTGTTCCCTTGGTAAGTATTTCAGATTAAATAATCTGAAAATAACAGGATATTACGATGTGAATGAGAATCTTGCGAAAGAGGCGGCGACTTTTACAGAGACGACCTTTATAGAAGATTTGGAGACAATTGTAAAGATAAGTGATACTCTGTTTCTTACTGTTCCTGATGATTTGATCACCACAGTGTGGAATCAGATGAAAGATATGTCCCTTGAGGGAAAGTTTATATGTCATTGCAGTGGTGCTTTATCAGCCGGAGATGCATTTCCCGGAATTGATAAGTGTGGTGCTTTCGGATATTCTGTCCATCCGCTCTTTGCAGTCAGCGATAAATACAATTCTTACAAAGAGCTATCACATGCGTATTTTGTAATAGAAGGCGATGAGAAGCATCGGGAAGAAATCGCCGGGATTTTTAATAATCTTGGAAATGAGGTGCGTTATATAGCAGCAAAGGATAAAGTGAAATATCATTGTGCTGCCGCCGTATGCAGTAATCATGTGGTTGCACTGATACAGGAAAGTCTTGATCTGATGCAGGAGTGTGGGTTTGATGAAGAGAGTGCGCTTAAGGCATTAGCTCCAATTATGCTTGGAAATATGCAGCATATTGCAGAGCGTGGAACTGTAAATAGTCTCACTGGTCCGGTGGAAAGAGCCGATGTAAAGACCGTGGAAAAGCATTTGAACTGTCTGGATGAGAAACAGCAAATGCTTTATCGCCTTTTGTCAGAAGTTCTTATTTCCATAGGAGAAAAGAAAAATCCGGGCAGAGATTATGGAAGGCTAAAACACATTCTCGGAAATGAGTAAGACTGTCTGACCACAAATCATTTCGCGATTTTATCAGATGATGATTTGATGAAGCGAAGATTTTGTGTGAGGGTTGCATGACAACAACATAGGGACAGCGAATCAGGAGGTATATAATGAAGAACACGGTAACAACTTTTCAGGCAATGAAAGATAAAGGTGAAAAGATTTCTATGCTGACAGCATACGATTATTCCACAGCAAAGTTAGAAGATGCTGCAGGAATTAACGGAATCTTAGTTGGAGATTCCCTCGGAAATGTTGTTTTAGGATATGATACTACAATCCCAGTAACAGTAGAAGATATGATTCATCATGGAGCTGCTGTTGCAAGAGGAGCAAAGAATTCTTTAGTAGTAGTAGATATGCCTTTCCTTTCTTATCAGACTTCTGTTTATGATGCAGTTGTAAATGCCGGAAAGATTATGAAAGAGACACAGTGTGACTGTGTGAAGTTAGAGGGTGGAAAAAGTGTGTGTCCACAGATTAAGGCAATCACTGATGCTTCTATTCCAGTAATGGCACATCTTGGACTCACTCCACAGTCCGTCAATGCATTTGGTGGATTTAAAGTACAGGGTAAAACTGTAGAGGCAGCACAGCAGCTTATTGAAGACGCAAAGGCAGTAGAAGAAGCAGGAGCATTTGCTGTTGTTTTAGAATGTGTTCCAGCCAAACTTGCCCGCAAGGTAACAGAGGCGTTACATATTCCTACGATTGGAATCGGAGCAGGAGAGGGCTGCGATGGACAGATTCTTGTCTATGCAGATATGCTCTCTATGTTTTCTGATTTTACACCGAAGTTTGTACGAAGCTTTGCAAATGTAGGGGAGATTATGTCACAGGCATTCAAAGATTATGATGCCGCAGTAAAGGACAGCTCCTTCCCGGCACAGGAACATACATTTAAGATTGCTGATGAAGTGTTAGATAAGCTTTATTAATGCTGGATTAATAAATCTGATATTTTCGATTTGAAAATCGTTTTAGTATGGGATGCTAGAGCGTGTTTGAAAAATCATTCCAGCAATCTGCACACCCCAATTTGCGGTATATTTTGCCTTCATTCGGTTGCCGTAGCCCACTACGCCGCCCTCATTCAGGCGAAATCTCCCGCAAATTGTGATGCACATCTTGCAGAAAGCATTTTTCAAACACGCTCTAGAATCAGGCATTATAAATATATAAAAGAAGGATAATAAGATTATGGAAAAAGTATATACAGTAAAAGAAGTAAGAGAGCAGGTAAAAGCATGGAGAAGAGAGGGCCTTACCGTTGGTCTTGTCCCTACAATGGGATATCTTCACGAAGGACATGCAAGCTTAATCAAAAAAGCAGTAGAGCAGAATGATAAAGTTGTTGTCAGTGTATTTTTAAATCCTACACAGTTTGGACCAACAGAAGACTTAGAAGCTTATCCAAGAGATTTCGAGGCAGACTGTAAGCTTTGTGAATCTATTGGAGCAGCTATGGTATTTCACCCAGAACCATCTGAAATGTATGCACCAGATTTTTGTACATGGGTGGATATGGATGTTCTTTCTAAGACATTATGTGGAAAGAGCAGACCAATTCATTTCAGAGGAGTATGTACCGTTGTAAGTAAACTCTTTAATATCGTAACACCGGACCGTGCTTATTTTGGACAGAAAGATGCACAGCAGCTTGCTATCATCCGTCGTATGGTAAGAGACTTAAATATGGATATCGAAATTGTTGGATGTCCAATCGTGCGTGAAGAAGATGGTCTGGCAAAGAGTTCAAGAAATACTTATTTAAATGAAGAGGAAAGAAAGGCAGCACTCATTTTAAGTAAAGCTGTATTCCTCGGTAAAAAAATGGTAGAAGATGGAGAGACATCTGCAGCAGCAGTAAAAGAAGCAATGATTAAGAAGATTGAGTCTGAGCCAATGGCTAAGATTGATTATGTGGAGGCAGTAGACGGATTATCCATGCAGCCTGTAGAAGAAATCAAAGCCCCAGTATTAGTAGCTATGGCCGTTTATATTGGAAAGACAAGACTCATCGATAACTTTATCGTAGAGTAACAAGTGGATTAAAGAATATTTCAAGCACACGCAGAGTTATTCAGAGCTAAGTAGTTTATATCGAAAATGAATATAAATTAAAATTCAGGTAGCTTTGAATAATGATTTATTTAATATTTTGTAATTAAGAAGACATAGAGATTTTTCGGAGGAATAGATACAATGCAGATTACAATGTTACAGGGAAAGATTCACAGAGCAACTGTTACTCAGGCTGAACTTGATTATGTTGGAAGCATCACAGTAGATGAGGATTTACTTGACGCGGCCGGTATCAGAGAATACCAGATGGTTCAGATTGTAGATGTAAATAATGGAAACCGTTTTGAGACATACACAATTGCCGGCGAAAGAGGCAGCGGCGTTATGTGTTTAAATGGTGCCGCAGCAAGATGTGCCAGTGTAAATGATAAGATTATCCTCATGGCTTATGCACAGATGACTCCAGAAGAAGCCAAAGAAAATAAACCAAATGTTGTATTTGTAAATGATGAGAATAAAATCAGCCGTGTTACAAATTATGAAAGACATGGGCGTTTATTCGACATGGAGAGGTTAGGATAAAAAATGTTAAAAGGAAAAACCGTCGTTTTAGGAGTAACTGGAAGTATTGCCGCTTATAAAATTGCAAATCTTGCAAGTATGCTCGTAAAACAGCACTGTGATGTGCATGTGATTATGACAAAAAACGCAACGAACTTTATCAATCCGATTGCATTTGAGACATTGACAAATAATAAATGTCTCGTAGATACATTTGACAGAAATTTTCAGTTTCATGTAGCACATGTGTCTGTGGCACAGAAAGCAGATGTGATGATGATCGCACCAGCTTCCGCCAATATTATTGCCAAGCTTGCTCATGGAATTGCAGATGATATGTTAAGCACAACAGCCTTAGCCTGCAGTGCAAAGAAAATCGTATCTCCTGCAATGAATGTGCATATGTTTGAAAATCCGATTGTACAGGATAATTTAAACATATTGAAGAAATACGATATGGAAGTGGTAGAGCCTGCAGTTGGTTATCTTGCATGCGGAGATACAGGGGCAGGAAAGATGCCAGATCCGGAAGTTTTGTATGAATATATCATAAAGGAAATTGCCTGTGAAAAAGATTTAAAGGGCAAAAAGATTATGGTAACTGCCGGTCCGACGCAGGAAGCTATTGACCCTGTCCGCTACATCACAAATCACTCTACAGGAAAGATGGGATATGCCATCGCAAAAAGAGCAATGCTCCGCGGAGCGGACGTAACACTTGTCTCCGGTCCCGTTGCACTCGATCCAGTTCCATTTGTGAAAATGGTTCCTGTAACTACGGCACAGGATATGTTTGAAGCAGTCAGCGGCGGTTTTCCAGAGCAGGATATCCTCATTAAAGCAGCAGCAGTAGCAGACTATCGTCCGTCTAATGTCAGCGATGAGAAGGTAAAAAAGAGAGATGGAGATATGGCGATCGCTCTCGAAAGAACAACCGATATACTTGGCTATGTCGGAGAGCATAAGAAGCCAGAACAGATTATTTGCGGATTTTCCATGGAAACACAAAATATGCTTGAAAATTCCCGAAAAAAATTAAAGAAAAAACATCTTGATATGATTGTAGCTAACAATTTGAAAGAGCAGGGGGCTGGATTTGGAACAGATACCAACAGGGTTACAATCATTTCAGAAAAAGAAGAAAAAAATCTCGAACTCATGTCCAAAGAGGAAGTAGCAGATGAGATTTTAAACTATATTCTTGAGATGAAGTAGACTTTTGGCAGACAGACGAACTCTGAATCCTTTATCAATAGTATCTGTGACTTTAGCCGCGGGTGTTAAATACTCGCTTTCGCACTCGTGTTCAACACTTGCTCCCAGGCCACGGATACTATTGATAAAGGATTCAGAGTTCTGTCTTCTGGGGGGATTCAGAAAACCTATCGGTAGTTTTCTACTTGCTCTGGAGAGTGGGGAAGAATGTAGTTTTTTGGTAGGATTTGAGGGAGAGAGCTGGAGAGTTTGGCTGGATTCAAGTTATCTATAGAGTAGAAAAAGATTAAAAAACTAAAAACTTACTATTTAATAGAAACCCCTCCTGAGAATCCCCAAATCCTCCCCCCCTATTTTATAAAATTTAGTTTGCCAAAGTCAGAAAACAAAAAAATCATATCCTAGAAAATGTGGCCTGGGAGCAAGTGTTGGATGCGAGCGTGAAAGCGAACATTCAACACGCCACGACGAAAGTCACATTTTCTAGGATATGATTTTCCTGTTTTCGTCTCCCAAACCTAAAAATTTTATAAAATATTTGTTAAATATTGTTTAGTTTTTGAAAAGTTGTGTTTTAAAAATCAATTTATGTTATAATCGTATTACAATAAAGTAAATAAAAGAGTATTGTCGGGGAAGGCAGCATAATTGGGATTTTCTATTATCAAAAGTTATAGAAGACCACAAATACTGTGTGGGCGAAAAGTACTCCTGTTGCAGGCAGGCTTTCTTTCACATAAGAGTTACAAGAAAGTCAGCAAAGAATGGAGAGGTGTTTATGAAGCATATTTTGATAATAGAGGATGAAAGAGCTGTTGCGGAATTAGAAAGAGATTATTTGGAGATTAATTCTTTTAAAGTATCTATTGAAGAAACGGGTGAGGGCGGATTACAAAGAGCGTTGAAAGGAGATATTGATCTTATTATATTGGATTTGATGCTTCCTGATATGGATGGATTTGAGATATGCCGGGAGCTTCGCCATAGAATAGATATACCAATTCTTATTGTTTCCGCAAAGAAAAGTGATATTGATAAGATAAGAGGATTGGGCATTGGAGCAGATGATTATATTACGAAGCCATTTAGTCCGAACGAACTGGTTGCAAGGGTAAAAGCACATTTAAATCGCTATATCAGACTCACCAGGAAACGTATTGATGTAAATGAATATATAGAATACCCAGGATTGAAAATTGATAAAAGTGCCCGTAGAGTCTTCGTAAATGAAGAAGAAAGATTTTTTACTACTAAGGAATTTGATCTTCTTACTTATCTCGCAACACATCCAAACCATGTATTTTCCAAAGATGAATTATTCAGTGCAGTGTGGGGAATGGATTCAATGGGTGAGATTGCGACAGTAACAGTTCATATTAAAAAGATACGAAAGAAAACAGAGAATGCAAATGTAAAGTCCGGATATATTGAAACGGTCTGGGGATCAGGTTATCGTTTTAGAGTTATTGACAGTGATGTAAGTGGAGAAAGAGAAAGTATTGTAGATGCCATTTGATTTTAAGAATCTGAATAAGTATAATAGAGGAGATAAAAGACTGAAGTAATAGAGGAGTAGTAAAGAATATATGGTAAAGAAAAAGAGAGTTCCGATTGTATTTGAAGACGATGCAGTAATTGTATGTGAAAAACCTGCAGGTATGCCGGTACAGAGCGATCATACAAGAGATATGGATGTGCTTACAATACTAAAGCATCATATTTTTGAGGAGCAAAATAGTGAGGAAGAACCATATCTTGCCGTTGTTCACCGTCTGGACAGACCAGTAGGTGGATTAATGGTTCTTGCTAAGACAAAAGAGGCTGCTGCAAATCTTAGCGAACAGATTCAAAATTTTGAATTTGAAAAAAACTACCAGGCAGTTGTGTGTGGAAATCTTAGAGAGGACTTTGGAACTTTTGAAGATTATCTCCTGAAAAATGGAAAGACAAATAAAACAGAAGTAGTGAAAGCAGGAACACCGGGAGCCAGGAAAGCAGAACTGGATTATGAATTGATTGACTGTATTGAGACAAAAGAAGGAGTGCTTACATGGATCCTTGTCATTCTTCATACAGGCCGTCATCACCAGATTCGAGTACAGTTTGCTTCTCGTGGACTTGGACTTTATGGCGATACAAAATATAATTCAAAGTTCCAGAAAACGAAAAAGAAATATACAGAGATTGGATTATATTCTACAAGGATATCCTTTAATCATCCGGTAACTGGGGAGAGAATGACATTTAAGATAGAACCATCAGGAGAAGCATTTGAGAAGATGGATGTAGAAGCATTTTAAAAAATAGCACTGCCAGCTATTTATTGGTGGTGCTATTTTTGTATACATATTTATGTATATTTTCTCGCTTTATATAGTCATATTCTTGACAAATCAAGGGAGTTATTTTACAATAAAAAACAGACTGACAGTGCGGATTGTTGCGGGAATTGAAGCAGCAATCCTTTATCTTTGTATCATAAAAAATATGTTAGATATCATGTTATATAAGAAGAAAGGAAATATTATGGCTAAGGAAAAGAAGCTTGTAGAAGCAATCACTCCAATGGATAAAGATTTTACCCAGTGGTATACAGATGTAGTAACAAAGGCAGAGTTAATTTCTTATTCTAACGTAAGAGGATGCATGATCATCCGCCCAAGAGGATATGCAATCTGGGAGAATATCCAGAAGCAGTTAGATGCAAGATTTAAAGAGACAGGGGTAGAGAACGTATATCTTCCAATGTTAATTCCTGAGAGTCTTTTACAGAAAGAAAAAGATCATGTAGAAGGTTTTGCACCAGAAGTAGCATGGGTAACTCATGGTGGAGAAGAGAAACTTGCAGAAAGACTTTGTGTACGTCCTACATCAGAGACCTTATTCTGCGACCATGTAAAGGACATCGTACATTCTTATCGTGACCTTCCAGTTGTATACAATCAGTGGTGCTCCGTACTTCGCTGGGAAAAGACAACTCGTCCATTCCTTCGTTCTTCTGAGTTCTTATGGCAGGAAGGACATACTTTCCACGCAACAGCAGAGGAAGCAAAAGAAAGAACAGAGCAGATGCTCAACGTATACGCAGATTTCTGTGAGCAGGTTTTAGCGATTCCATTAGTAAAAGGAAGAAAGACAGAAAAAGAAAAATTTGCCGGTGCAGAAGCTACTTACACAATTGAGGCATTAATGCATGACTGTAAGGCATTACAGTCCGGTACAAGCCACAACTTTGGTAACGGATTTGCAAAGGCTTTTGGTATTGAGTATACAAATAAAGAGAATAAACTTTCTCCTGTATACGAGACTTCATGGGGAATGTCCACTCGTATCATCGGTGCGATCATCATGGTACACGGTGATGACAGCGGACTTGTATTACCTCCAAGAATCGCTCCAGTACAGACAATGATCATCCCAATCCAGCAGAAGAAAGACGGTGTTTTAGATAAAGCATTTGAGATTCGTGATACTCTGAAGTCCAACTTCTCTGTAAAAGTAGATGATTCCGATAAATCCCCAGGATGGAAGTTCAGCGAACAGGAAATTCAGGGAATTCCTACCCGTATCGAAATCGGACCAAAGGATATCGAAAAAGGTCAGGCAGTTATCGTTCGTCGTGACACAAGAGAAAAGATTGTCACATCTATTGATAAGATTCCAGAAACATTAACAGAAGTTCTTGAGACAATGCAGAACGATATGTACAATAAAGCAAAAGCACATCTTGAGAAAAATACACATATCGCTCATAACTGGGAAGAATTCAATGACATTCTTGAAAACCAGCAGGGATTCATCCGCGCAATGTGGTGTGGAGAAAAAGAATGTGAAGAAGCCATCAAAGATGAGAATGGTGCAACAACACGTTGTATTCCATTTGTACAGGCAAAACATTCCGATGTATGTGTTCACTGTGGAAAACCAGCAAAATGTGAGGTTTACTTCGGAACTCGTATCCAAACCTTGCTCCGAGGCCACAAATATAGGGGATAGGCTCTCTTTGCGGGCTGACTGTGGATGCTGGCACAAAATCAGAATTCACGTTAGAGATTTGGGAATTCTCCAGAATATTATGAATTTGCAAAAAAAATTAGCTTCTCTGTAACATAGTATAAAAAGATATTACTCTGATTCACTTTCTCAAATTTTTTCACCGATTTGTTGCTGTATGAGTAAACATCCGCTATAAAAACTTTAAAAAATCGAATTTAAATACTATTTTTTAATATACTGTTATGGATTCACTATATTTTCTCATAAAATCACTGTCTTTCGGGGAATCCCCAAATCTCTTCAACATGAATTCTGATTCGAGCGCATAAGCGAACATTCAACGCGCAGCGACTAAAATCACAAATATGGACGATGGGATTTCGATGTTTCGTCAGTTTTGCCAATTCAACAAATCAGGATTTATGCCAAAAGCTGCTCTTGAATTTGTAATGCATTGACTTCAAATTCTGCCAATGCCTTTGTTACATGTTCTGCGGATTCTTCATTATAGATATAGAGATAAACTGGACGGGAAATATCAAGACTAAAAATGGCCATAATAGACTTTGCATTGACGATACTACAGCCGGATACTAAATCAAAACGCCCGTTAAATTTATTAATTATGTCTACAAAAGTTTCAATCTTATCCAAGGAATTGATGTTAATGGTTTTTGTGATCACAGGAAACGCCTCCCAAACTTTCAACGCTAAAATTAATTAAATATTAAAGTGACTGTTTTATTGATGACTATTCAGAGCTATGCAAAGATGTGGTAAATTGAGAGTGCGCTGAATTACTGTCCTTATTCTTATTAATAATATGTTAACACCTGAAAAGATAGTTTTCAAGTGACGGAAAAGAAATTTGAGGGTACATATTTAAACATTTCTTATAGAAAGTGAACAAAATCATTGTTGTGATAAAACAAAAAAAGTTCTTGTTGTAGAAAAAATAACAAATATATTGATAAACAGAAGTAGGAATGAGTCTCGCAGGCATTATGTACTTTGCTGAATATATAAGGAAAGTTAAAGTACTATTTATTTTGTCATTGAATATATATGAGAGAGAGTTTTTTATACGCTTTATAATTACAGTAATTTCATAAATAAAAATTTTTAATTTATTATATGATATTGGGGGAGTTCATTTATGCTGCAAAATGAATTAAAAGCAATGCTCAATGAAGAAGAGTGTATTGGTGTTCCAGCAGATGAAGAATATCAGGAGTACCTGATAGATTATATACTTGACGAGAATCTTTTTGAAAATGAACTTTCAGATTACTGTGTGTTTCCAATTGGGTATAACCAATCGATTATTTATATAAAGTCGGATAATCCGCTTACAGGGGGAGACAGGCGATTTCGCTACAATATGATTCCAAAATGTTACGGACTGATGGCATCTGAGGCATTAGAAGAAACAGGAGTTTTGCGTGTACGGCGTTCTCCGCAGCTTGGCTATCGAGGGGGCGGGACACTAGTAGCGATTATTGATACGGGAATTAAATTAGATGATTCTCTTTTTTTATATGAAGATGGAAGTTCAAAGGTTGTTTCTCTGTGGGATCAGAGCGACCAGAGAGGAACAAGGCCAGAAGGCTTTCTTTATGGTACGGAATGGACGAGGGAAGAAATAAATAATATATTACAGAGTGACATGGATACTGGGAGCAACAGAAAGGATGAAAAAAACGATTCAGATAATATAAGTAGCAATAGTAAAAATAATGTTAGAAAACTTCCGAACGATGAAAATGGACACGGAACTTTTCTTGCAGCAATCGCAGCGGGAAGAGAGGATATAGACCAGATTTTTTCCGGGGTGGCTCCTGATGCAGAACTTGTTGTTGTAAAGCTAAAGCAGAGCAAAAAATATTTGAGAGAATTTTATTCTATTCCAGATGGTGTATGGTCGTGTCAGGAAGATGATGTGATGCTCGCAGTGAGGTATGTTATCAATGTGGCAAATAAACTTGGAAAGCCAATATCAATCTGTCTTGGAATAGGCACAAATCTTGGGGGACATAACGGAGCAAATAGTTTAGAGAGATATATTTCTTATCTTTCATTACTTCCTAAAATATCTTTTCATCTTGCAGGTGGGAATGAGGGGATTAGCGGACATCATTTTCACGGAACGATTCGGAGAGAGGAACAGTATCAGACAGTAGATTTCAATGTAGCAGAAGGGGAAAATGGTTTTGTCATGGAGCTTTGGGGAGATGAGCCAAATGTATACACAATTGGGATACTTTCACCCGGCGGGGAAAATATTGAACGGATGCAGCTTAAAATGGGAGAATTTCGGAGTGTCCGCTTTTTCCCGGAAGATACATTACTGGAAATTCGTTCATTTCCCGGAGCGACCATAGGCGGTTCGCAGGTAATCCGAATGAATTTTAAAAATATTGTTTCCGGTATCTGGAAACTATTTGTCTATGGAACAGGAAATGGAGAAAAGCAGTACGATATCTGGCTTCCAATAAGCAACTTTTTAAAAGAAGAAACCGTCTTTATTAATCCAAGTTCTGAGCAGACCGTTACCTCCCCTGGAAATGCACAGTATGCTCTCGCCTATGCAGCATATGATGTGGCAACAGGTGGTTTGTACGTCAGGGCCAGCAAAGGATATACAAGAGACGGAAGGATTGTTCCAGACCTCGCAGCACCGGGAGTATCAGTAGGTATACCAGGTGTTTCAAGAATCACTGGTGCGGGAGAAAGAGCAATCAGCAGAGAGCGTGTGCGTAGTGGGAGCAGCGTAGCAGCAGCCTTTGGAGCCGGAATCGGAGCACTAATGCAGGAATGGGCATTTGTTGTCGGATATGATCCATTTATGAATGGGCAGAATATGAGGACATATCTCATACAGGGAGCAGTAAAAGATGGCCCCTATGAATATCCAAATCGGGAGTGGGGATATGGCAAAATCAACATATACAACACACTACTAGAACAAAGATTTTGATTGCTATTTAATTCATTAAGAGACAGACGCCCGAGAAGAGAACCGATACCCTATATTTGTGACTTTAGTCGCGGCGGTTTAAATGCTCGCTTTATGCGCTCGCATCTAAACCTTGCTCCGAGGCCACAAAT
>QWCK01000787.1_pt1 | contig 51930 bp, 44 predicted proteins | sample 1972571 | NCBI WGS metagenome assembly QWCK01 (sample SAMN09866710, study PRJNA288562) | Human gut metagenome isolate term2_stool, whole genome shotgun sequencing... | isolation source: gut | host: Homo sapiens | place: USA: California | reverse complement strand
GCCTTCTGTTATTACCCACTCCTAATGGCATGGGGAGGAGGCGTATTCACACTGCATTTATATTGTATAAGACACTCGGTTATCCCGAACTGGGGTAAATTTTGCACTCTTCTCCCTTTTCGTTCAGCAACACTTTTTTGCCGCCTCGTCTTGCCTCAAAATATGGATACTCGTCTCTGAGCGAAATGTCATCATATATGAAATCAGCAACAACAGTATTGTCCTTGTCAGGAAGTATAAGCCCAAGTTTGCCATTCTTTCCGGCAATTATTGGGATTACTGTGAATTTGTCAACATATAAATAACAAGTGCGGAGGAAATCATATTCCGGCCGGACGACTAAGGTGCCGTCATAATCCTTTATGCCAAACTTGCCCTCTTCCTCAAAAATAGTATGAAAGCGTATGTATTTCGATTTTATACGGTCAAGATAGAAAGCCATACGCCTCTTGTCGTTGATTATCGTAAGCATGTAGTCAAACGTATCACAATAGTTTGCAACTGCCCTTGCGAGAACCACCTTGAAATCCAACCCACTTATTACCTTGCGGTTAAGATTTATGTACCTTGCGATGGTAACCTCTTTCTCGGCGACTGACATGTTTGAAATGGATTTCTCAAAATTTTCCATCATTGTCTTTGTACCACTCATACCCTTTATATAACGGTGTATCTGTCGCCCCATCTCCGCACAGACAAATTTGTCTATTTGCCTCACCTCGATTTTGTCAACATATACATCTTCAAAGTTTTCTGGGGTTATCTTGTTTGTATTTTTCATGGCCGAATATATTTATTTGTCACAAAGGTACAAATAAAGTTTCTAAAAACAAAAACAGAACACGTTTTTTACTTAGGTTTGCCCCGCCGTTGGTCGTGGCTCTCTCGTGACATAATAATATTGTCTGCCAGAAACGACGGGGCAAGCCCAAAAATATAAGTAAAAACAAAATTGAAACTACATCCTGTATTTTCAGTGATGCTCGCCTACAACTGCGAAGAAATTAAGATCTTCCTTGCCATTATTCTTCAAGGAGTGGCCTTTGCCCTTCGGACAGTAATGCACCTCGCCGGCATGGACTTCCTCCTCCTCTCCACCTTCAAGTGTATATGTTCCAGTTCCTGAAAGGATATACATGGTTTCAGAGTCCTGACTGTGCGTGTGATAGCCTATTGACGAGTTCGGTTCAAGCTTGCCGAACATTATTCTGTTGTCACTGTCATCAAACGACCGTTTTATATACCTTCCGTCCCCGCCTTTGAAATGTGGCAGGATTTGTTCTTCCAGTTCTTCCTTTCTTATTTTCATTAATGACTTTTTGTTAGAAAGTGAGGAAAAGCAAACGCGCTCTCCCCCACTTTTGTTTTCATATTTTAATTAAACATGTATTTCACTCCAAGCTGCAACTGCCAGCACTGATTGTAATTGTGATTATATTCCCATGTCTTTGTAGGGTAATCACCGTTTACCTTGACCATAGAGAAAACCGGCGTGCCATTTTCATTCTTGTCAACCTTCAGTAACTGTCCGTTGTTGCATGGCTCCATTGTCTTGCTGACACCCCATTTTGAATTCAGAAGATTTCCTAAATTCATTATGTCAGCACTAAGTTGCAGCCTGTTTGTGTTATTTCCGAGACGAACCACAAAATCATGTGTCCATCGCAAATCAATGCGGTGTGTCCATGGAGAGCGTGCGCTGTATGCCTCTGCGTACTTTCCTCGGTGCGAGTTAAGGTATTTGTCCTGTTCAATAAATTTCCAGAATGCAACGCGGTCTGATTCCGACTTGAACTTTATCTGGGAATCATCGAGTGGTATATACATCAAGTCAGACTTCAACCCATCACCATTGACATCGCCTTTGTAGAAGAAACTGTAACCCGAGGGGCTGTAGCCTGTATAGAACAAGGTTATGTTTTCTTTATAGAAACGGTAGTTTATCGAGGCCATCAAACGGTCAGGAATAACGAACCTTGAATTGTGCAGCTCAAGGTTGTTAGGTCCGTTGACTGTGTAAAGGCCTTGCCATGCAGAAGAGGCGTTTGACCCTGGCATACCCGACATTTCCTTCATAACAGTGTGCGTGTACGCAGCCATTATATTGAGGTTCTTTATCGGCTCTGCATTAAATGTCACATTTGCTGTCCATCCATAGCCCTTGCTTGTGTTTGTAAGCACGCATGCATCTCTGATGTTAACGCCGTTTTTGCTCTTTGAATAGTACAGGAAGTCTTTGGGATAAACCCAACGGTCGTCTGCACCTTCCATGCGTGACCATGTGTCGTCTGGATGCTTGACATTATAGTTGTCAAGCATTACAGCGTGTATGTTCTGGGTATAAGTAAACTCTCCTGTGATTGTCATCGGGAAACTAACCGGCAACTGATAGTCGACCGCTATTGACGACTTCCATACTTGCGGCATCTTGAAATGCTGGTCTACGCCTGCGAAACCAGAAGGAACCGTTCCCTGCTCCGGTGTTATTGTCGTTGGTGTGCCGAGCAGCGAAATTATTTCTGCCGGATCCGTCACAATACGGCCTGCGAACTTGTCAAGACGCTCGTCGCGCGACTGCACCACACCATTTTTATATGTGGTGGTGGCGGTGGCAAGGTACTGTATCATCCCAGAGTTCGACGGCATATTGGTGAAGAACACAAGCGGCAGACGACCTGCAAACAGTCCCGTGCCGCCGCGCACTTTGAGTGACTTGTCACCAAGCACATCCCACACGAAGCCAAAGCGCGGAGAAACCTGGACGTTGTTGTCTGGCCATTTGCCGGTATTGATGTGGCGGCCGCCGAAATCAAGATCAAGTATAGCATTGTTCGTGATCACGTCATCATTGTTGAAAAACAAATCATCAAAGCGAATGCCTGCCGACAATTTTAGGTTTTTCAGCACATTCCACTCATCCTGCATATAAAATCCGAGTTGGTTGAAACGCACCTGAGCCGTTGGTTTGGAATTGCCGTTGTAACCGTATTGTATTGCCACTGATTCTGGTGCAGCCCCATTAAGGAAATCATCGAGAGAACGATAGCGGTAATAACCTGTGCCGTTGCGCATATATGAGTTGTTCGCCAGTTGGTGTTCAAAACTTATACCTGCGGTCAACTTGTGTGTGCCTAAGTAATAAGTGAAATTGTCCGTCAATGTCGTTATCTTGTTGTTTACGGAGTTGTTCCATGTGAACAACTCATATCCAAGCGACATGTACGGCTCGATTTTCTGTGTGACTTTACCGTCTGTTGCGGTGTCATACCCTGCCATGATGTCTATGAAAGGGAATGGGGACGAGTTGCTGCCGCGCTTGTCGAGTATGTCGCTGTAAGTGAAAAGCAACTGGTTGGCCATGTTTTTACCGAAATGACTGTTTAGGTCGGCGGAAATTGATGTCACCTTGTTATTCATGCTATACATGGAATTGGCGAAGGCCATTGAGAATTTTGAGAGACGGTTCTCTGAGAAACGAGTGCCGACATCAGACGATGTGCCACTTGGTGGAAACCACGACGTGTTGTTTGTGTGGTTGAAACGCACCGCGAGATGATGTTGCTGGCTGATGTTCCAGTCTATGCGGGCAAGTAGTTTCAGGTTGTCTTCGTCCGACGGGAAACTGGTGTACGAGCCCGTGTCGTATCCGTAATTGTCGAGCATGAATTTGTGAACGGTCTCCATGTCAGAAAGTTTGGTGCGCGAAATGTAGGCCGTTCCGTTACCGACCCCATCTTCCGAAGCGCGCCAGTTATTGGTTATGGTTGGCCTCTTCTCATACTCCATATTCGCAAAAAAGAACAGACGATCTTTTATGATTGGCCCGCCGAAAGTAAATCCATAGATAGACTTGCGGTCTTTCTTACGGCTTCCGAGGCTTTCGCCGTCTATGCGGTTTCCACGCAGATCCTCGTTCCTGTAATATGTATATGCAGTGCCTTTAAAAGTGTTAGTTCCTGATTTTGTAACAGCATTTATTCCACCGCCAATAAAATTTGTCTGTCTCACATCAAACGGTGAAACGACCACCTGTATCTCGTCTATCGCATCCATGGAGATAGGAGTGCCTCCACCAGGTAATTTGTCTGACAGACCAAAGTTGTTGTTGAAATTCGCGCCATCAATGGTGAAGTTTGTGGAACGTCCGTCACCGCCTGCAAACCCCATTCCGTTAGCGTACGGGGACAGACGTGCTATGTCGGCAATGCTTCGGTTTATTGTCGGCAATGACGTGATCATGCGTTGGTTGATGTTAGTCGTTGCGCCAGTCTTCTCCGTCGAGAACTTGGAGCCTTTTCCGGTGACAACGACCTCACCAAGTTCGTTGACATCCTCATTGAGATTTGCATCAAGGTCATAGACCTCACCAAGCTGCAATGTGATGTTGCGGTAAGTGATGTCCTTGTAGCCCACATACGAGACAGTCACTTCGTAAGGTCCGCCGTTGCGCATACCCTGAATAGTGAAACGTCCGTTTGAATTGGTGACAGCACCATAACTCGTGCCAGACGGTTTGTGCACAGCCTTTACCGTGGCTCCGATGACGGATTCGCCCTCGGCGTCGCGTACAAGTCCAGACATGGACGAAGTTGTAACTTGCGCCCACGATGCTGATGATGAAATCACCATCATGGCAATCAGAAAATAAATTCTTTTTAGCATAGTTAGATTTTTGTTATTAATTCTAATCATTTGCAAAGATAAAATGTTTTAAAGACGTGACAAAGGAAATATGTATAAATCAGCATTAATGAAACCAAATCTTAATAACCTTACGCCTTATTACAAAAACATTTATGAGCGACACAACAAGCAGCAGAAGCACTCCAAGCAGCATGGAAGGCGCGACTGACGTATCGGGAAGTTGCGGGAAAAGGCTATATAGAATATACATATAGTAACTGCGCACATAAAATAGGATTGATGCTGCAACTGCCAGGACTGCAGAATTGAGCAAAAACGTCAGTATCTGGTAAGGTCGCGCCACCTGTGAGGGACTGTAACCTACAAGCAGAAGGTTCTCGAGTTTTGTTGTGTTCTTCTGAACCAACAAATATATGCTAAGCATGAGAATATAAAAACTCAATATGCTTATCAGCAGCCCGATGACCACGACTATAATCACAAGCATACGAAGGAAAGAAGCAGTTTTCTCTGCATTCACATCACCCTTGTCAAGTTCAAGGTTGTGCTTTTCGAGATAAGACGTCAATTTGCTGTCCGTTGGATTGTCAATCTCAAGAATAAGGCGCGTTGGAGCCTTAGTTGACGATGATGAGAATTTTTCATTCCCCCATTCCATGAACGACTGTGGGGCAAGTATCGTGTTAAGCCTGTTTGAGAAGCCAATGACCTTCCCCTTGAATTCTTCTGTCTTGTCGTTGCCATGTATGCGCAGCCTCAAGTCTATCATGCCTGCCAACCCATCGCTTATTTTTGGCAAGTTCCGGCTTTGGGCGAAACCGAAATTATACATATTAATATACGATTTCGGCAATATTACCGGCACGACATTGCTGTCTTCCGAGAAATTCCAGTCTGTCAGCGGAACATCAATGAAACCATCTGGCACACTTTCGATAAATATCTCTGACGAGAGAATATTCTGTCCCGATATACCCATGGAGGCATTTACGATGAAGCCGGCATGAGTGAAACGGCCTGTCCTTTTTACGAAAGGCTGCGATGAGAAATCGTCTATTTCTGCATCGGTAAATGTGTTATCAGCACCAGTCAGCGTCATTGCATTGCCTATCTTCTTGTTAACAACGATATAGTCTGCCTTCAGGAAAGTGTCTTTCGCCGTGAAGACAGGGATTACGTCACGATAGAACTGGTATCCCGCCAGCACGATGAACATCCCGAACAGGTTGGCAAAGAAAAAGCCGGCAATCTGTGGTATGCTTATATGCTGACGGAGTAATTTCCAAACGATATTCATATTGTTGATTTGTTTTTCGCTATAACTTCAAGATACTATCATATTGCATTTCTATGTGCTTGCCAATGCTTGTTATAATAATGCCCGCACCCTGACTCTCGGCCTCTTCCTCCATTATTCTTCCCATCGTTCGCGAGTTGCCGTCGTCAAGGTGACTTATCGGCTCGTCTGCGATTATGAAGTCGAAAGGCTGTGCCAAAGCCCGCATCATTGCCACGCGTTGCTGCTGACCGAATGACATGAACCTCACTTTCTCGTCTGTTTTGTCTGCGATGCCAAGACGTTCGAACCATCTTGAAATATCTTCCTTAGACTTGAATTTGGTGAGACGGTTCTTTATTTCAACGTTTTCAAAGGCTGTAAGTTCAGGAAACAGACGCAGTTCTTGAAATACGTAACTCAAATTGAACCTCCTTGCATCAGTCCATATTTTTATATTCATGTTCCTCGCATCAACATCGTCGAACATTATTTTTCCAGAATAATCTTTTCGATACCCTATGATGTAACTACAAAATGTGCTCTTCCCTCTACCACTGTCTGCCTCAATAAGATATTTCTTGCCTTTTGAAAAATCCAATTCCCGTTTCCATACATCGCTTTGCAAGTCTGGTTTACCGGCAAACACATCTGGCAATACATTGTCGAATTTTATCTTTTCCACGGAATTTATGTTTTTGTTTATTCCTTTATATACAATATATTTGTCGCGCCGCCGGTCAAGAACCTGATAATTCCGGCAAACGCATCATTACTTATTCTGTCTGTATAAAAGAGCATTGCAAATCTCGACCCGACTACTTTCGACCTTACATCTTTCGGCAAGGCAAAAGAAGGTGTTTTTTCCATACCCGTATCCTCTTTTCCTTGTTGCAATGATGAAATGAACATGTTATCAGAAGAGACTGAAAAATAGTATTTCATGTCTTTACCTATATATATATATGAATCTTTCCCGTTGTCTATTATCCTGGAGCCTGCGGGGCAAGATGATTTCCAGTATCCGACATCTGAAAGGAAATCCTTTTTCGCGAGACGCGCCTTGAAATTGAAATCGCCAGTAAGGTTTTGGAGCGAAAACAGCATGTTGCCATTTATGCTGCGCAATATTTTGTCAATGTCAACTGCGGTGTTCGCTCCTGCAAGCAGAGGCTGTACGTTTCTGTTCTGTTGCATAACTTTCAGCAGATGCTCTCCCCGCGCATTCATAAACATATATCCAATACAATTGGCAGGCAAATTGTCGAGCATATCGCCAGTTACAGGTCGAAAGACCTTGTCGTTTTCTTTTAATTCGTTGTTTATCTTATAGTTAAAAGAAAACGTATTCCCGCGAATTACCGTCAAGTTCCCCTCTCGCTTCATTCCTGCATAAAGTATAACCTGCGATAAGTCTGCGTCTTTTGGCATGCCGGCTGAAAACGGCAATGAAAACTGTTCCGGCAATGCTGAAATCTGCGCGACGAGCGACACAGGAGCGTCTATAGAGTCAAGTTTTTCAAACAACTTTGAATTCCTGAAACTATTTTCTTCATCCTGACTGAACATCCCAATCATTCGCTGCTCCGTGGCATTTTTTTGCATAGTGGTGATTGGCCCGATTATTATCAATGCTTCGTCTGAATACCCTGCGAGCCATGATTTGCCAATCATAACGAAAGTGTTACCACGGTGTTGTTCGGGGGACGAGCATTTTCCTTTTGAATGTAAATTTTCGAATTGCTTAGTGACGGCATCAGCATCTTCAACATGTGCCACGAGTCCGATGGTTCCGTCAGAAGTTTCAAAGGCAAATATCTTGGATGAAATATCTATTCCACATTTCGAGAAGTCATCAATTCCCGAGATTTCCATAAATGTGTTTTCATCGCCATCGTTGCAATACTGTTTGTTTTGCGTAAGGTCTATTGATGCGATGGCAATGCTTTCATTCGGAATGACATTCAGGTAATCGTCATTCGAGCAAGAAATCACAAGCAGCACTGATGCTGCGGCAAATATATTTCTTAAGGTTTTAATCATAACCTGAAAGTGTGTTATTGTTTAGTAATACGGCGGGACAGATGAGCCATAATGGTTGCGGACAGTGCGGCAGTCTCTGTACGCAGGCGACACGGACCGAGCGACACTGGCACGAAGCCGCGATCCATTGCCAGCCTAACCTCTTCTGTCGAGAAATCACCTTCCGGGCCAATCATTACTGTAACATCGGCATTTTCATCAGAAAAAGGCTTTTGCAATTCCGTAAACAGGTCTTTGCGCTCTATCTCGTCATAGCAATGTGCAATGTATTTCTTGCCCGGTATTGATCGCGAGACGAAATCCTCGAATGGAAGGATCTCGTTCACCACAGGTTTCCATGCTTTGCGGCTTTGTTTGACAGCAGAGACAATAATCTTGTCAAGCCTGGCGGTCTTTAGCACGCGACGTTCTGAAAAACGGCAATTAATGAAGCTGAAATCATCGATGCCCACCTCTGTTGCCTTCTCCACATACCATTCCATCCTGTCCATCATTTTTGTTGGGGCGACTGCAATACATACTTTTCCACTCCATACGGGTGATTGCGGCATAGTTTGCAACACCTCATAAAGACACCGTTTTGTGGCGGCAATGGTTATGACGGCACGATGGAAATTCCCCCTACCGTCCATAAGAAACATCTCGTCACCACTTTTCAGCCTTAGTACCCGGAGAGCGTGCATTGCCTCTTCATAAGGAAGTTCATTGGTGTCGCCTGCATTTGGCACGAAGAAAAACCTTGCCTCTTTCATAAAATCAAGAATTATTTTCTTTTCCCGGAAATGCGTCTGTTCCGCTCTTCAGTAAGCAAAGACGCCTGTTCGTAATTTTCCGATTTTATGGCGCGTTCTATCGCCTTGTCAAGCATATCGACACTCATGGCATTCATTGGCAGCGGCACTTTCATTTCAACAGAAGGATTACGGTAGATGACTGACTGCTGCCGCATAAGATGGTCGTCTATGTATAATGGAATGTCACCTGCCACAGACAGCAACACTGCATCAGAGACACGGATTGGCACAGCATTACCGGTATCACTATTCACAAGTGCCGAATTGTATTGACCGTCAGAAATATCATTTATGAATATGTAAAAGCGTAGACTGGTTTGACCTAAAATAACAGAAGAGAACACTTCTGGAAGCATGCGCTGTGTTATAGGCAGTTGCTTTACACGCATGTCAAGTTGCACAGCCATGTCACGGCTGCACACAATGGAAATCTGACGTTCGTGTGCCTCGTCTGCCAATAATATCAAGGCAAGATCGCTGGAGCCGATAATTTCGGACACACTGACAAACCGTAGTCTTACGCCTTTATCCATTTGCACGTTTTTTCTTCTTGTCCGGATGGAATATCAATGCAAACAGCACGGCAACGACAAATGCGTAAGCGGAGAAGATGAACCAGCAAGACTGCCAGTCGCCGACAAGAAAGCCATTTTCCCATTTACAGTAATGATTAACAATTTCTCCTGCGACAAGAGTGCCTATTGTCGCGCCGAGACCGTTTGTCATCAACATGAACAGCCCCTGCGCCGATGCCTTTACCGCAGGGTTGCACTCATTGTCAACGAACATGGCGCCAGAAACATTGAAGAAATCAAAAGCCACGCCATAGACAACACACGACAGTATGAACAATATGACGCCAGGCATTGCAGGGTTGCCAAGACCAAATAATCCGAAACGCAACACCCAGGCACACATTGCAATCAGCATAACAATCTTTATGCCGTAACGACGAAGGAAGAACGGTATCATAAGGATGCACATAGCCTCGCTCACCTGTGATATGGACGTGAGAAGCGTTGCGTTGTTTGCTGCAAACGAGGTTGCGACAAGAACATCGGCGCTGCCTTTGAAACTTGTTATGAAAGGACCTGCATAACCATTAGTAACCTGAAGCGACATGCCAAGAAGGGCTGAGAAGATGAAAAACAAAGCCATCTTCTTTTTCTTAAACAGTTTGAATGCGTTAAGCCCAAGTGTCTCTGAAAGGGAATGCGTTTCCTTTTTCTCAATCTTGCAATGTGGGAGGGTTAGGCAATACAAGAACAGTATAATGCTGATAAATCCCGAGACAAAGAACTGCATGTAAGTATATTGAAACTTGTGCGCGTTCTCTGCCAGTGTGAATGAGAATGTGCCATCTTCCCATACTGCGCAGTTCACGAACCACATCGTAGCGATGAAACCAATCGTTCCGAGAACTCTTATAGGCGGAAAATCCTTGACGGTGTCGAGACCATTATCCTTAAGTATTGTGAAGGCCACAGTATTTGTCAATGCCAAAGTTGGCATATAGAAAGCCACGCTTATGGTGTACATAGCCACAAATATTGCCTTGTCGGGCAATTCGTTGCCGAACCCGGCAGAAATTCCCATGTAGCAACATGATAGCATTGCAGCGCCTGCGACCATGTGGCAAATTCCCAGCAACCGCTGTGGCTGAATATACTTATCCGCAACAATTCCCATTATTGTCGGCATGAAAATGGAAACAATGCCCTGCAATGCATAAAACCATGCTATTTGCTCACCAAGCCCTGCGGTCCCCAGATAATTTCCCATACATGTGAGATATGCGCCCCAAACGGCAAACTCAAGGAAATTCATCAGTGCCAAACGAAATTTCAAGTTCATACAATCTAATAATAAAAGTTTTTATTTCGCATGCAAAGATACATCAAAAATAAATAACATCAAAAAAATATCGTTGTTTTATAACGTAGAGTCAACCAGCAATTGCAAAATTAATAATAAACTTTGAAGAACTCTTCTTCGGGTGTGGAAAAATCCACCCTTTGTACATCGTTTCTATTTGTACTCCACTAATTAAACTTACTGCCTGGGCTGACGTAAAACAGTATGTGGACACGCTGCGAGAAACACCCCTCCACCCTGCCATTTATAACTATAACTTGTTAAAGCGAGCACTTGATTGGTTAAAAAAGTTTTTATCGCTTGGCATTACGATTCATATTCATTATCTTTGCACATGCAAATGGCAAACAGGCCGATTTGATTGCACGGATACCAATTATCCGTGGCACGGGTACATGCGTTTATGGGCATTGCCAGTGGTGCATGAAGAATATACAGTTTTTTATGTGTGAAGTGATTGAAAACAGAGAATACATGTCGGGGAATGCCAGCACGCCATCCGTTGCGCCGTGCGAGGCTGGGCATAATCATGTCCGCCTTCGCATGCTTTCAGTTTCTTTAACTCCCCCCCCCGCGTTTTTACAACATTTAACAATAGGTGTCTGCCATGCCTTTCCCTGTGAGAGAGGGAAGATGTCCCCGGGACGCACGTCGTGCATGAGTCGTGCATGAAAGGATGGTTGGTGAGGATTACTAAATTACAACATACGATAATATAATATAAATTAAGAACTATGAATAAGAAGGAATTGCAATTAAGACGATTGTACGAGAAACCCATATGCGAGGTGTCGCCTTTCGAGGTCTCCGTTGGCATCCTTGCGGGAAGCCCGCAGCCGGAAGCCGGCATCACTGTAAACCCATGGGAGGAGACGGAACCCGAAAACCCAGGAGGGACATCGGAAGAGACCGACGATTTGCCGGACTGGCTGAAACCATGAACCGGCACGTGGATTTGGAACGGATAAGATAACATTAAAGCAAAGACAGCAATGAAAATAATGAACAGACAAAAGGTGATGATGCTTGCCATGACAGGTATCTTGATGCTGACGGCATCCTGCTCGCAAGAGATGGACGAACTGAACGCCGGCGGTACGCCTGGCGAGAACATTGGCAGTGAGGTGAGGCTGCAATTTGCCACCGCGCCTGCCACGCGTGGGACTATGTACGACGGGACAGGCGTCATGCCTGAAGACTCGAGATTCAGCGTTTATGGCTATTCGTGCAAGGACGGTTTCGACAAAATGGGCAACACGCCAAACTTCATCGACAACGGGGAGGCCACGAAAGCCGGCACCGTAACGGTGGACGGGGCGGCCCAGCACTACAACAGCAGCGAGCCATACGTGCAGCTGGTGGGGGCGTTCCCATACCTTACCGGGGGCAACAGCCTCGAGAAGACAGGAGTCGACACCTACAAACTGACCTACGACATCGGCGCCAACGATGATGCGTCGCTGCACAAGGACCTCATGCTTGGCAAGACCGACATAAAGTTCGACAAGCAGAAGCAGCAAACAGCCGCCACCATCTACCTGCACCATGCCCTCACTGGCATCAACTTCGCCATTGGCGACTACTGCCCCACGGGCTACCATATAGTGGGCATCGAGATGCAGGGACTGGCGGCAAAGGGTACATGCCAGGTAACTTTTGATGGAAACACGCCAAACTTCGACTGGACACCCTCTGAAACGAAAGAGAACATCCACCTCAAGTTCCCCGAGCCTGTCATCACTACACAGATGAACAGGACTGTCATCACGGGGACGAAAACCGACGGCCGGCGCGACAATCTCACCATCTTCATGATGCCGCAGCAGCTTGGACCTGACGCGAAGGCAATTGTATGGCTGAAGAAAGACGAAAAGTTATACCGCCGTACTCCCCCCCCCTACAATGACACAGACTACAGGAAGGCTTACAAGAAACTGACGATCAATCTCAATGCCGCCAAATCGTGGCAACCTGGAAAGGCGGTCATTTACAGGATTGACGAACAACTTACAGAACAAGACCTACGGTATAAGTTTAATCTTTATAATAATGTTCAAAACAGGCAAGGTGACGATGGTCTTACTGAGTTCTACTTTCTATTGAGCAGTTACAGGTATTCATATTTTGGCAGGGAAGGTAAACGTAACTACGATGTTTTCTGTGCCATACAGACATTCGAGATAACCAAATATGAATACGAGGATGCAACAGGAACACACGAAACGGATAAGCAGCCGGATTGGTTAATCATGTCATTTAACCAAAATAAAAGCATAAACGGTCCTAGAACAGGCTTTAATATCAGCCTTAAGATAGACAATACCAAGCCAAGTTACCCGGAGGGCATCAAACAGTTGACCATTACATTAAAACAGGATGCAAGCAATCTGGAACTTACGGTACCAATAACCGGCTTGCCACCAAAGGCAAACAAATAAGCCTTGGCTTTTTTGCCGGTATAGGGATATAACCTGAAGGGAAGGGGGCGTGCCAAAACGGGCGTCCCCTCCTTTTTTCGCAAGACCCAGGATTGGGAAATATCCGGGGACTTGCCGTCACCCAAATGGCTTCCAACTGATTTGACAGGCACACCTTCGCCATCCATTGCCTGTGGCGATGCTATGGCCTCTCCCTAAAACATTGCCTACTTATAAATATAAAGAAACGAGCCGCAGACATTAATTATGCCGCAGCTCGTTTCTATAATCTTATTAAGGCTTATATTCTGAAATTATACAAGAAATAATTTGCAGAACAGACCTTGCTTTATGAAATATCAATTCTTGAAGAAGTCCTTGACAGCCTCGTTGGGAACCATCTCCTCATCAAAGATGTAAGCACCTGTCTTCGGGCTTCTCACCATCTTGATAACCTTTGTGTATGCGCGCCCGTCCTTTGAACCTTCATGGAGGGTGGCGACAGTTTTCTTTGCCATTTTGCTTCTTTTTTAATTATTTTATTTCCTTATGCACGGTCATGCGCTTGAGTATGGGATTATATTTCTTAATCTCAAGACGCTCCGGCGTGTTCTTGCGGTTTTTGGTCGTGACATAACGGCTTGTCCCTGGGAGACCGCTATTCTTCATCTCCGTACATTCAAGTATTACCTGAATCCTATTGCCCTTTGCTTTTTTTGCCATGATGCTTATACTCCTATAACTTTAATGTCTTTCCAGTCGCAGTATCCTTTGGCAACGGCCTTTTTGAGGGCTGCGTCAAGACCCACTTTGTTAATTAGGCGCAATCCTGCCGCACTTATTTTAAGGCGTATCCAGCAGTTTTCCTCCACATAGTAGAATTTCTTGCTGAACAGGTTTACATCAAAGGTACGCTTGGTGCGGTGCTTTGAGTGGGAAACATTATTGCCAATCTGCGCCCTCTTTCCCGTAATTTGACAAATCTTCGACATTGCTATCTACTTTTCTTGATTTTTGATACTTATTCCAAACAGGGTGCAAAGTTACTAACTTTTCCCTGATTAACAAAATATTTCTTTTATTAATGTTGGCAATTAAGTTTTTTTTTGAGTCACACTGGACTTTTTTCCCATGCTATGTCACATTTCAAAGTGCCAAATCAAATATGTCGCTCGGGGTCTTGCGTTTCAAAACATCAAGTTCAAAGTCAACACCAGGGACAATGCCATAGCCCCTCAGTATCATCTCAACCGTTTTTCTCGCAAGTTCCGGGTGATTGTTTTCCTCACTCAGGTGGCACAGCCACACATGCTTAAGCAAACCAGTGGCATTCTGTGCGAGTGCCTCGGCACACGATTTGTTTGAAAGATGACCGTTTTCCCCGGCCACTCTAACCTTCAGCCGTTCCGGGTATGGCCCAGTGCGCAGCATCTCGTCGTCGTGGTTGGCCTCTATCACCAGATAGCCGGCTCTCGAGATATATTCCTTCATATCGTCGGTGACATGACCAACGTCTGTCATAAGACAGAAAGTCACTCCTCCGTTATCAATAAGAAAACCAACGTTGTCAGCGCTGTCGTGTGGAACTCCGAAAGATGTGATTGTAAACTCCCCCACACTCAGTGTTTCGCCTTTCACTATCCTCTTGACATTGGCACCGTTTATCTTGCTTCTCACACAGTAATTGTTGTTTATCCCTGCATGCACCTTCTGGGTGGCATACACAGGAACATTCAGCATGTTGCTCAGGCTTCCGACACTCTTCACATGGTCTGCATGGTCGTGGGTAATCAGTATATTGTGTATCTTCGACATAGAAAGCCCGAAGTTTGCGAAACTCTTTTTCAAGAATCTGACTCCTACCCCCGCGTCAATCAAGAGTCCGTCCGTTTCCGTGAAAAGATAATAACAATTTCCACTGCTTCCACTGCCGAAAGAAATAAATTTCAGCATCTACGCGTATATTTTTATACAAAAGTACGCAAATTCAGATAATTTACAAAAGTTTTTCCATATCTTTGCATTGATTTAATATTTTGATGATTTTTTTAACTTCCAAAAGACTAAAAAGACATGGCAACGAGAAGACTGATGCGGTTTGTTTTTGCGATTGTTACCACAGCCGTAATAACATCCTGCAACATTGCGGGAAAACAAAATCCTAATGGCGCAAAAGGCGTGGCAGAAAGTTTTTCCAGGGAGTACTTCAACCTGAGATACAAGAACGCGGCAAAGTATTGCACAAAAGGCAGCGAGCAATGGCTGAAATTCGCGGCGAGCCAAATAAGTGGCGATGACATTGAGACTCTGAAAACAGCCAATGACGAGGCGGAAGTCAAGGTAGAAAAAGAGGATGGCGACGACAGGCACAGCACAGTCACCGTCATCGTCAGCAACTATTTTGAAGCCGACACGATAGGCAGGAGCGGACATTTTAACGACAAGGGGACATTCAGGCTGTCTCTCGTCAAGGAAGGCAAGGCATGGAAGGTCAGAATGGAAGGCCTACCGCGAAATGAAAGGCAAAGTCGCGGCTGAACTTGGGATAGAATATGGCATAATGCTCCTCCTTGGTGTCATACGCGGGGTTGACAGCCTTCATTCCGAAGTCGAAGCGCATTATGAAATATCCGAGGTTCAGACGCAGCCCCGCGCCGTATGCCACAGCCATCTGCTTATAGAAATCCTTGAATGAGAACTTGCCTCCAGGCTGCTCTGCATAGTCACGCAGCGTCCATATATTTCCTGCATCTATGAACACCGCCCCGTCTATTTTCCAGAAGAGGAATGTGCGGTATTCGGCATTCATGTCAAGTTTCATGTCTCCCGTCTGGTTAATGAAATCTATAGAACCATCAGTCCCCTTGAACTTCCCTGGCCCCAGCCCACGCACGTTCCAGCCGCGCACCGAGTTTGCCCCACCGCTGAAATACCTCTTCTCGAACGGCAGCACTTTGCTGTTACCGTATGGATAAGCTATGCCGAGAGAGGCGTGCAGCACAAGCACGTTATGCTTGTCGAACCGGTACATGCGCGAATAGTCGATGTCGAACTTGGCATACTGGGCATATGCTATGTTGAAAAGGGTGTGTTGCCCGCTGTCGTTCCTGCGGCTTCCCACAAGCCCCGACACGGCATCAAGCAGGTTTCCGGAAGTTTCGAAATTAGCCCGTAACGCCCTTATGCCGTTATTGTAATTCACCCCGAAACCAATCTTGGCAACGAACATGTCTTCGTAATTATACTTTAATATGGCATTGCGATTTCCAACGTTGTCAAGATATTCGCTCTTGAACGTCGGGGAAATCCACGGCATATATATATAATTAAGGTCGAAAAGGTCGAGATGGTATGCCGCATGATGCCGCGTGTCATTCCATTTGTATCTCCACGCGGCCGAGAAAACACGCCTGTGGAACTCTGGGCGGTTCTGCATATCGAAACTTACGGACAATTCACTCCTCGCGAGCGAGTTCCTGCGGAACGACCACGACAGGAACGGAGCAAGGAAGCGCGGGAACTCAAGTCTCGTCTCCACCCCGAGCTCGGTGTAATTATGGTTCTGGTATCCTTCAAGCCCTGTTATCGCCTCGTATGCCGCTCGCAGTTCCACGCTCAGTTGTTCCGACCCACGGAAAACGTTTCTGTTGGTCCAAATCACTGAAGCCGCCGCTCCGAGGTTGCCTGCCGTGTTGGTCCCCTCTGGCTGAAAGCTAATGCTGTTAAGTTTCCTGCGACTCGTGTGTATAACGCAGTCGAGCAAGGTTGTGTCGCTGCGCTCAGTGAAACTTATGTTTGTGTATCCCAACGCGCCGAGCCTTGCGAAATTGTAGTATGTCCTCTGCAATGCCTTTGCACTGTAGGGCCATCCCTCCTCGATGATTGTGTTGTCGTCCAGCACCTTCTTGCGCAAATGGGTGCTTTCTTCAACTGTACCCGTATACCTAACAGAACCAATGTAATATCTCGGGTGCAGCGTTTCATCGGCTTTGTTGTCTTTCCTGTACCGCAAAAGATGGAGAACCACGTCAACCTCGCGCGCATTGTGTGTCGAGTCGGCGGTGAAGCGGATAAAGTCAGCGTTGAATTTATAGAATCCGGAGTTATGCAGCAGTCCCGCAATGCGTTTTCGCTCGTTGTTCAAATTTGACACTGTGAAATGCATGCCACGGTGCAGTCCCCAGTTGGTAGAATCGTTGAGTCCAAGTATTTCCTCCACCACGGGGTCTTCTATGTCATAATTCACATCCCCAATAAGGAACGGCTCGCCAGGCAGCAGATTGTATTCGAGTTTCATCTTCCTGCCCTTGCATTTCCTTTTCATAACCACAGAAGCGTTCATATATCCCATATTTCGCATTGCGGTGACAAGATCCCGGCACGACAACTGCGCCTGCACACTGTCATATATCACCGGCTTCTCGCCGATATTCCTCAGTTTGCGGTTAATCCATTTCGTAGTGTCCCTCCCGGCGAGCGAGTAAGTACGCAGCGGAACCTTGAACAGCGAGAACCATCTGGAGTTGGCTTTCTGCCTCACATACTGCCGAAGCATCTCAATGTCCATGTCCTTGTTGTCACTCTTTATCTCCACATTTGAGAGAAGATAGTCACCTTCCGGAACATATTTCTGCACCGAGCAACCTGTAAGAGCGAGTGCCGCAAAGCACATGGCAAACAGGCAAAAAAATGATCCGTTCCGCTGTATGTCCATGTGGAGGTCAGTCAAGCAAAATGCTTGAGCGCACCCGGCTGAGAGTTTCCGGGGTCATCTGCAAATAACTTGCTATATAAACGAGCGGGGCGCGCAGCGTCACCTGCTGTTGCAGCTTGCACATCCTGCGGTAACGGTTCTGTGCCGACTCGAAACGCACAAGGTCGGCATGTACCTGCGACAATATAAGGCTCTCTTCCAATATTTTTCGATAAAGTATCTGCATGTTGACGTTATGCAGTGCGACCTCCTCGAGGCGTGCTTTAGGCAGTGCATATATGATTGTTGGCTCGATTGCCTCAATCTGCAGTTTGGTTGGCTCCTCGCGGAAAAGACTTTCAATGCACATCACAATGTTTCCCTCAACGGCCATGTGTTCAGTGAGTTGCTTTCCGCTCTTGAAGTAGAACTGCCTAACAAGTCCCTTGTCGATATAATACATGTTGGTGCAGACTTCTCCTTCCTTCAGTATCATCTCGCCCTTGGCAAACTTCATCGGCACGAGCACGCTTTGCAGGATGTCGAGCTCATCATGCGTCATTGTGCTGTACTTGCGGGCAAGTTCTCTCGCAATGTCCCTTGTATTGTTCTTCAAATCCCTTGCTGCCATAAATAAATTTGTTTACAAATGTCTGCAATTCAGACCACTCCGTTCAATCCAGTTTTAGAACTGCCATGAAAGCCTTTTGAGGCACTTCCACGTTTCCTATCTGTTTCATGCGTTTCTTGCCCTTCTTCTGCTTCTCGAGCAACTTGCGCTTTCGGCTCACGTCTCCGCCGTAGCACTTTGCCGTAACGTCCTTGCGGACCTGTTTCACTGTTTCCCTCGCAATTATCTTTGACCCTATGGCTGCCTGAATGGCGATGTCGAACTGTTGGCGCGGTATCAGTTCCTTAAGTTTCTCACACATGCGGCGACCGAAGCCTACGGCGTTGTCCTGATGTATTAGCGTTGACAGCGCATCGACAGGCTCTCCGTTGAGCAGTATGTCGAGTTTCACCAACTTCGACGGGCGGAAACTGTCTATGTGGTAGTCGAACGAGGCATACCCCTTGGATATGCTCTTCAACTTGTCGTAGAAGTCAATCACTATCTCGCCGAGCGGCAGCATGAAATGCAGTTCAACGCGGTTGCCGCTGACATACTCCTGGTTTATCAACTCGCCGCGTTTGTCGAGGCACAGTTTCATTATCGGCCCTATGTAGTTAGCGTCCGTTATTATAGAAGCTTTTATGTAAGGTTCCTCAATGTGTTCTATCATTGTCAGGTCTGGCAGCCCACCTGGGTTATGCACCTCGTTGGCATCGCCCTGCTTGGTATATACCATGTACGACACGTTAGGAACGGTGGTTATTACGTCCATGTTGAACTCGCGGTCAAGCCTTTCCTGAACAATCTCCATGTGCAGCAGCCCAAGGAAACCGCAGCGGAAGCCGAAACCCAGCGCGACCGACGATTCTGGAAAGAACGTCAGCGAGGCATCATTGAGCTGCAACTTCTCGAGGGAGGTGCGCAGATTCTCATATTCCGACGGGTCAATCGGATAAACGCCGGCAAACACCATCGGCTTAACCTCCTGAAATCCCGCAATGGCTGCGGAACATGGGCGTGCCGTGTGAGTTATGGTGTCGCCAACCTTGACCTCCTTCGCGTCCTTTATTCCGCTTATGATATAACCTACTTCGCCAGTATTCAGTTCGTTGCGCGGTATCATGTCCATCTTCAGCACCCCCACCTCGTCGGCGTCATATTCCATTCCTGTGTTGAAGAACTTCACTTTGTCGCCCTTGTGAATCGAGCCATTAACTATCTTGAAATAGGCAATTATGCCACGGAACGAGTTGAACACCGAGTCGAATATCAGGGCTTGTAGCGGTGCGTCCTGGTCGCCAACCGGATGCGGTATGCGCTCCACCACAGCCCGCAGGATACCGTCTATCCCCTCGCCGGTCTTTCCGCTCGCCCGTATGATGTCGGAGCGGTCACAGCCAATCAGTTCCACAATTTCATCCTCCACCTCGTCAGGCATAGCGCTCGGCATGTCGATTTTGTTTATCACTGGGATTATCTCCAGATCGTGTTCTATCGCCATGTAAAGGTTGCTTATGGTCTGAGCCTGCACGCCCTGTGTCGCGTCAACCACGAGCAACGCGCCCTCACAGGCTGCGATGCTCCTGCTCACCTCGTATGAGAAATCGACGTGTCCCGGGGTGTCGATAAGGTTGAGGAAATATTTCTGACCATCAAGTTCATACTCCATCTGTATGGCATGACTCTTGATGGTTATACCCCTCTCCTTCTCCAGATCCATGTCATCCAACATCTGCCCGTCTGTAATCTGAATCGTGTCCGTAAACTCGAGCAGGCGGTCTGCGATGGTACTTTTACCATGGTCTATATGTGCTATTATGCAGAAGTTTCGTATATTTTGCATGTATATTTCCCTAAATTATTCGCAAAGTTACAAAAAAAAGGATTTTTTCTGCCATTATTTTCATTATTTTTAAGTATTTGGCAAGAAATTCATTATTTTTGTACCCATTATGAAGAAGTTATTGTTATTTGCATCAATCATCATGCTCGCTTCGTGCCACGAGAGCCTTGAGGAGAGGGCGGCACGCGAAGTGAAGGAGTACACCGAGAAGCAATGTCCTGCGGCAATCGATGAATTTACCGTCATAGACAGCATAACGTTCGACAAGACCACGAATACAGTGCACTCCTATTTCTCGCTGCGTTCCAAAGCAGACAGTGTTGGAATACTGAACGATCACAATGCGCGGCCAGCACTCATCGACGAATTGAAGCGCAACACAAACAATCTCGTGTATAAGGATGCGGGATACAATTTCGCCTACACCTACCATTCGGCAAGCCGCAAGGGTATGATCCTGTACGAGACGAAACTCACAGCGAAGGATTACAAGTAGTCGCACTGCGAAAGCATATCAAACGGAAAGCAAAACCGCCGGATTTGCTTTACAAACCCGGCGGTTTTGACCGCCAATTCCGGCTAAATTGTGACACAGCCAAATGTAATCCAGGCTGCCGTAAGTCATATTTCGCCGACCGACAGGGTGTCACTCGGGCTTCATGTTTGTATATACAGTCTGTACATCGTCGAAATCCTCGAGTTTTTCAACCATCTTGTCTATCGTCTCGCGCTGTTCCTGAGTTACTTCCTTCAGGTCGTTCGGGATGTATGTGAACTCTGCTCCCGTCACCTCGAAGCCATTTTCCTCAAGGTGCTTCTGTATCTCGCCGAAACTCTTCGGGTCGCCGTATATTATTATGCTGTCTTCCTCCTCGTCCTCGTCAAACTCGTCCTCGACACCGTAGTCTATTAGGTCAAGTATAAGTTCGTCCATGTCAATCCCCTCTTTTTTCTTGAATGTGAATACGCTCTTGTGGTCGAAGAGGAAACTGAGCGAACCTGTAGTACCGAGGTTTCCACTGAACTTGTTGAACACCGATCGCACGTCGCCCACGGTTCGCGTAGTGTTGTCGGTCAGTGTGTCAACGAAAACCGCCACTCCGAACGGACCGTAGCCCTCGTATGTCACCTCCTTGTAGTCGCTCTGGTCTTTACCCATAGCATTCTTTATGGCACGCTCCACATTGTCCTTGGGCATGTTCTCGCGCTTTGCGTTGGCTATAATTGCGCGTAAGCCAGGATTGTTATCGGGATCAGGGCCGCCGGTCTTTACGGCGATTGCTATCTGCTTGCCTATCTTGGTGAACGTCTTTGCCATGTGTCCCCATCTCTTCAACTTTGTAGCCTTACGGTATTCAAATGCTCTTCCCATGATTATATATTTTTATTTATTGTTATCAATACGTTGTTTATCTAAGTTCTGCTCCTATTTGCTTCTTGAGGTTGGCTATTATCCTGTTCATGGCATTGTCTATCTGCTTGTCGTCGAGGGTCTTTTGCTCGTCCTGTAGCATAAAATTCACGGCATAGCTCTTCTTTCCGTCAGGCAGGTTCCTGCCCTCGTACACGTCGAAGAGTTCCACCTTGCGCAGTATTTTCCTCTCGCTCTGGTATGCCACCTTTTCTATCTCGGCAAAATCAACGTCCTTGTCAATGAGCAGCGCGAGGTCACGGCTGACAGCCGGGAATTTGCTTATTTCGCGGTATTCCACTTTCTGCTTGCTTATCGCCTTCATCAGCGCGGTCCAGTTGAGCTCGGCATAATACACATCCTGGTCAATCCCTGCCGACTTTAACATTGGCTTGCTGACAATTCCCATCTCCACGAGGAGTTTGCCGCCACGGTTCACGATTGCCGTCGCCTTGGCGAAGATGTCGTTTTGGCTCTCTTTGAATACAAGCATACCGAACGGCACTCCGATGCGCGCGAGGATGTTCATGACGTATGCCTTTAGTTCGAAGAATGTTGACTGCTCGTCCTGATGCGCCCACGATCCGCTGACGCGCTTTCCTGTAACCCAGAGAGCAATCATGTTTTCCTCGCGATATGCCGCAACAGGATTGTCATTGTTATGTTTCTCCGTCGAGAACGTATATACGTTGCCGCGCTCGAAGAATTTCAAGTTGGCATTCCTGCGGTTTACGTTGTGTGCAATGCTTTCCAACCCGCCGAACAGCAGTGTCTGGCGCATTACGTTAAGATCGGAACTCAAAGGATTCAATATCCTGACGAGTTTGCCGGCATGTAACGCCTTGAGACCTTCGTAATATGCACTTTTTGTGAGCGAGTTGTTGATAATCTCGTTGAAGCCACAACCGACAAGTTGCTCTCCCACCAGGTTGGCAAGCGCGTGCTTCTTGTCCTCAATGCCTTTTGTAACGAGTGACGACTTGAGTTGCGCCGGTATCTCCACATTATTATACCCATATATACGCAGGATGTCCTCGACCACGTCACACGCCCGCTGCACATCCACCCTGTATGCCGGTATCTCGAGTTTCAGCCCGCCGTCATTTTCCTCGAGTATTTTCATCTCGAGAGATGTCACTATGCTCTTTATCGTATCCGCCGGAATATCCTTCCCCACGAGGCGGTTTACATACGAATACTCCAGGTCAACCTTGGCATTCTCTATCTTCTCCGGGTAAACGTCCTTTATCTGCATCGCCACCTTTCCACCTGCAAGTTGCTTGCAGAGCATGGCGGCCTGCTTCAGCGCGTAGATAACGCCGTTAGGGTCGATACCCCGCTCGAAGCGGAATGACGCGTCAGTGCTTAGCCCGTGGCGTCGCGCGCTCTTCCTTATACACGTCGGATTGAAATATGCGCTTTCCAGCACCACGCTGTGCGTTGTATCATAAGTTCCAGAGCCTTTTCCCCCAAACACTCCAGCTATGCACATAGGTTCCTCGGCGTTGCATATTGCGAGGTCGTGCTCTGACAGCCGGCGTTCCTCACCGTCGAGTGTAACGAAAGGCGTGCCTTCTGGCATGGACCGCACCACGATTTTCCTGCCTTTCACCATTTCGGCATCAAAGCAATGCAACGGCTGTCCGTATGCCATCATAACATAATTTGTTATATCCACAATGTTGTTTATCGGCCTAAGCCCTATGGTGCTTAGCCTTGTCTTCAGCCACTCGGGACTTTCCTTGACTTCGCAGTCTGCTATGCTGACGCAGGCATACCGCCTGCATGCCTCGGTGTTCTGTATCTCAACGTCTATCGGCAAAGTCTCATTGTCAACAGCGAAGTTCTCGTCCGTTGGCCGGTGCAGCGATGTCTCATATCCGTTCTGCTTCAGCCACGCATACAGGTCGCGTGCCAATCCCCAGTGCGATAGTGCGTCGGCACGGTTGGCGGTTATGTCAATCTCTATAAGCCAGTCGCTCTCAAGATTGTAATACTCCGCCGCCGTCATTCCCACCTTTGCGTCGCCCGGCAAAACAATTATGCCGTCGTGGCTGCTGCCCACGCCTATCTCATCCTCTGCACAAATCATTCCGCACGACTCCATGCCGCGCAGTTTCGATTTCTTTATCGTGAACTCCCTGTCGCCGTCATACAGCACACAACCGATGTCTGCCACTATGACTTTCTGACCGGCAGCAACGTTTGGCGCGCCGCACACAATCTGCTGTGCCTCCCCCCGCCCTATGTCAACCGTTGTGACATGCAGGTGGTCGGAATTTGGGTGCGGCTCGCATGTCAGAACCTCTCCGACATACAGCCCTTTCAGCCCACCACGTATGGCCGGCACTTCCTCAAGTGCGTCAACCTCAAGTCCTTCGCTCGTCAGCGCGTCACAAACCTCCTGTGGCGAGAGGCTGAAATCAACATATTCCTTCAGCCATTTATAAGATATGTTCATTGTTATCTATAGATTTTACTTGCTCGTTTCAAAACGCTGCAAAGGTAGTCATTTTTTTTCAAAACAAAAAGCATAACATGAAAAAAGCCATCTGCCCGCAGGCATTCACAAATTGTCCAAAACATCGTTGACGCGATATATGTCCTTTGGAGTTCAGAAGCCCGCGCATCAGGACAACCCAAGAAGTTCCTGTGAACTTCCCGTATGCTGTGCCGCAAATACATCTTTCTCGCCATTATGCAAGTTCATTGAGGCACAGCCGAGCCTGGGCACTATGTTCTGGTTTATCCCATAATCACAGCATCCTGTCTTTCCTATTCGTAATCTCCGATTACTGCATTTGTGAAATCTATCATGGGTTTTGCCACCAGAAACACTTTCGCCATCTCGTCGAGCCAACCGTCGCCATTGAAGAATGTGTCAGGCACGCGCTTCCAGCAGCAATAGTCCTTCATGCGCAAATATTCAATGTACTCATAGTCACGCGGAAAGCCTTTCGGAGCTGTTGACAGCATGTTAAGTCCGAACCCCTTTGGCGATGCCGCGCCGTCTTTCCATTCACCATGCCCGGGCTTTCCGAAGAAGTTGATGAATTTCCTGCTCTCCACTATGCCGCGCCAGCAGTCGATGTTCGCCATTATATCGTTGCGACATGCCGTCAGCACCTTCGTCGGCAACCAGTAACAGCCACATGCGAGCAGGCAATTGCCTGGCTCGAGGTGCATGTAATATCCTCCGCTCATTGACTTGCGCCCGCGCAGGCATATATATGCACCGAGATGCCTCTTGTATGGCGACTTGTCTGGCGAGAAGCGCGTGTCGCGGTAGAAGCGGTACACAGAGTCCCTGACGGTTATGTTCGCTATGGTGGAGTCAAACTCCGCAATGCGTAATATCGCCTTGGCAACACCTTCTTCAAAGTCTGCCCTTATTATGTCATACTCCCTGCGGTGTTCATTAAACCACTGACGGTCGTTGTTTTCGGCTATGTCCTTCAGGTATCTCAATATCCTTCCCGATTGCATATCGTGTTTGTTTAACGTTTTTTCAATGTTGCACCCCAACCTTTGGACAGAACTCCCCGAACGGGCATTCACCGCACTTAGGCTTCCGGCTCTGGCATATATACCTGCCGTGCAGCAATAGCCAGTGGTGCGCATCGGCCTGAATGCCGGCTGGTATGTTCTTTTTTAGCGTGAGTTCCACCTTCAGTGGTGTGTCATCCTTTGCCGGAACGAGTCCAAGGCGGCGGCTCACGCGGAACACGTGGGTGTCAACCGCTATAGCCGACCGTCCGAAGCCCACTGCCTGCACGACATTGGCAGTCTTGCGGCCAACGCCCGGCAGTTTCACGAGGTCTGCCATCTCGGCAGGCACTTCCCCGCCGAAATCGCTCACTATCATGCGCGACAGCCCCACAAGATGCCTTGCCTTTGAGTTGGGATAACTCACACTGGCAATCAGTTCCAGCACGTCCTCCGGCTCTGCCGCCCCCATAGCCGCAGCGTCGGGATAGCGACGGAACAACTCTGGCGTAACCTGGTTGATTCGCTTGTCGGTGCACTGCGCGCTAAGCACGGTGGCTACGAGCAACTGGAACACGCTTCCGAAATTGAGTTCCGTTGAAACGTGCGGCATCTTACCAGAGTAATAGCCAATAACGAAGTCATACCGTGCCTTGCGGTTCATATTGCCTGTAAGTGACGAATTACATTATATTGAAACGATTTAGGAGTTACGGTACATGCGCGAGCATGCCCCCAACCCCTAAATCGCCGTTCCAAATCGTGGGATTATTTCTTATCCCCGGTCTTTGCAGCCCCCGCTGTTTTTGCAGCCGGCCTGTAGGACTTGTTTAGGCCAGCAACGACCTCTTTGGTGATGTCGAGAGCCTTGTCGCTGTAAAGCACGTTGTCGCCAGCCTTGCTGAGAATAAGCGAATATTTCTTGTCCTTGTTGTATTCGGCAAGGAAATGCTGCACGCTGTCCCTCAGCGCCTTGCTGTATCTCTCCGACTCTGCCTGAAGCTCGCCAGCGAGACGCTGCTGCAACTGTTGCAGGTCAGCCTGCTGTTTCTGAAGGTTTGCATTAAGCATCTGGGCCTGCTGCTGCGTGTATTTGTTCGACTGAAGGTTCTGCTGGAACTGTGCAGCCTGGCTCTGTAAAGCCTGTCCCTTCTGGTTTAGCGTGTTGTCCGCGTTCTTGCTTTTTTTCTCGAACTCCGCCTTGAAATCCTTGCAGAAATTGTATGTAGAGTCGAGTTCCTCTATATCAACGTATGCAATCTTCAGTTCCGAACTCTGAGGCGCAGCGGTCTTCTGTTCAGTGCCGTTGCCACCGTTGTTGCATGATGTCATCACCGCAGCCGCAGCCATGACAAGGAAAAAAGTCTTCTTCATTATATTATTCTTTTATTCTGTTTCTTATCTTTTCTGCTTTGTCAGCATCGCGGCGAGCCTCGGTGTCCTGGTCTATCACGCAATGTATCCCAAGCCTGCGCATCGCCGCGTTGTCGTGGATATGCTGCGACTCGAAGTTGCCTTTTTTCTTAAAAATCACCTTAACACTCAATAATGCCAAACAAATAGCAATTATTAACACTGTTAACACCGCCGTTTCAATCATTTTTATTACTTTTGCACGTGAAAGCGCAAATTGATGTTTGCGGCTGCAAAGATAATGATATTTTTTGTAAAACACACAAATTTATATTGAATAATGAAGAATAGTGAGTTAAAACCCGCTCGCGTTTTCGAGCATTTCGCGAAAATCAACCAGATCCCACGCCCATCAAAACGTGAGGAGAAGATAATCGAGTACCTCAGGAAGTTCGGTGAGGAACGCGGCCTTGACACCGCAGTCGACGAGACCGGCAACGTGATAATCCGCAAGGGCGCCACCCCGGGCTATGAGAAAAAGAAGACGGTCATACTGCAAAGCCACATGGACATGGTTTGCGAGAAACTCGTCGATATAGACTTTGATTTCGACAAAGACCCCATCCAGACATACGTTGAAGGTGAATGGCTGAAAGCAAAGGGCACCACACTCGGTGCAGACGACGGCATAGGCTGCGCAATAGAACTGGCGATACTCGACAGCGACGACATAGAACACGGTCCGATAGAGTGCGTCTTCACACGCGATGAGGAAACAGGCCTCACCGGTGCAGAGGGAATGAAGCCTGGATTTATGACCGGCGACATGCTGATAAACCTCGACTCGGAGGACGAGGGGCAGATTTTCGTTTCCTGCGCAGGCGGCAAGAACGCCACAGCAACGTTCCGCTTCGAGAAGGAGGACGCACCGCAAGGACTCTTCTTCCTCAAGGCATCGCTGAAAGGACTGGTTGGAGGACATTCCGGCGACGACATCAACAAGAAGCGCGCGAATGCACTGAAGACACTTGCACGCTTCCTTTATCTCGTAGAGGATAAGTACGGACTGCGTCTCGCAAGATACAACGCAGGAAAACTGCACAACGCAATACCACGCGACGGAATGGCTGTATTTGCAGTGGCTGCCGACGTGAAAGAAAACGTAAAGGCTGACTGGAATGTGTTCGCAACAGAGGTGGCAGAGGAATACCACGTCACGGAGAAGTCGATGCAGTTCTCACTGGAGAGCGCAAAGGCCGAAAAGGTGCTTCCTGAAGAGACGTCAACGAGAATCATACGCGCGCTGCAGGCTGTTGACAACGGCGTGTTTGCAATGTGCCAGGATGAGGCTCTCGCATGGATGGTGGAGACATCAAACAACGTCGCAAGCGTGGAGACAACCGAAAATGAAGTTGTTATCGTAACATCGCAGCGAAGCAACGTCATGAGCGCACTCGAGAACCAGGCCAACACGGTAAAGGCCCTTTTCCAGCTCGCTGGCGCAGAGGTTGTCCAGGGCGACGGATATCCAGCATGGAAGATGAACCCAGACAGCAAACTGACAGCCGTGGCAGTGGAGAAATACAAGGAACTATTCGGCAAAGAGCCAAAGGTTCTGGGCATCCATGCCGGACTTGAATGCGGTCTGTTCTCGGAGAAATACCCGAACTTAGACATGGTGTCGTTCGGCCCGACTCTACGTGGGGTACACTCACCTGACGAGCGTCTGCACATACCGACGGTGCAGATGGTGTGGGATCACCTGCTCGCAATACTCAAGAGCATACCAGAATGAAAATAGTGGTCTGACGACCAAGCAACAACCGCAGCCCCTGCCTGAACACATTATGCCCAGGCAGGGGCTTTCGGTTTGCCAGAAAAGGCGCATACGGGACACAATATGGTTTGGCACGACTTTTGCAAAAGGTACTTACAGAAATCAATTCTAACATACAATATAATGCAGAAAGGAAACATAGGGGTTACCACAGAGAACATTTTCCCCGTGATAAAAAAGTTCCTGTATTCGGATCATGAGATATTCCTGCGCGAGATGATCAGCAACGCAGTTGACGCCACGCAGAAGTTGAAGACACTGGCAGACAAGGGTGACTTAAAGGGAGAACTCGGAGACCTTACCGTCAAGGTGAGGCTCGACAAGGAAAAAGGCACGCTGACCATCAGCGACCGGGGCATCGGAATGACCGGTGATGAGATAGACAAGTACATCAACCAGATTGCCTTCTCGGGTGTCACCGACTTCCTCGACAAATACAAGGAATCCGCAAACGCAATAATAGGACACTTCGGATTAGGTTTCTACTCGGCATTCATGGTCGCAAAGAAGGTGGAAATCATCACGAAGAGTTGCAAGGAAGGCTCGAAGGCAGTGAAATGGTCGTGCGACGGGTCGCCCGAATTCACAATCGAGGAGACCGAAAAGGACGACAGAGGGTCTGACATTGTCCTGCACATAGATGACGACTGCAAGGAGTTTCTTGAGAAAGAACGTATTGAAAAACTGCTGCAGAAGTACTGCAAGTTCATGCCCGTGACAATTGCCTTCGGGAAGGAAACGGAATGGAAGGACGGAAAGCAGGTGGAAACGGACAAGGACCATATAATAAATAATGTGGAACCGTTGTGGACAAAGACCCCAAGCACAATAAAAGACGAGGAATACAAGTCCTTCTACCGCACACTGTACCCCATGCAGGACGAGCCACTGTTCTGGATTCACCTTAATGTTGACTACCCGTTCAACCTAACCGGAATACTCTATTTCCCAAGGATAAAGAGCAATATCGAAATACAGCGCAACAAGATACAGCTATACTGCAACCAGGTGTTTGTCACAGACCAAGTGGAGGGTATAGTGCCAGACTTCCTCACACTGCTGCACGGAGTGATTGATTCGCCGGACATACCGCTCAATGTGAGCCGCAGTTACCTGCAAAGCGACCGCGACGTGAAAAAAATATCGACATATATCACGAAGAAAGTGTCAGACCGCCTCTCGTCAATATTCAAGAACAGCCGCAAGGAATATGAGGAGAAATGGGACGACCTAAAGATTTTCATCAACTACGGAATGCTATCGCAGGAGGACTTCTACGACCGCGCAAAGGACTTCGCACTGATGAAAGACGTGGACGGGAAATACTATACATTCGAGGAATACCGCAAACTGATAAAGGACACGCAGACAGACAAGGACGGAAACCTCGTGTATCTATATGCAAACAACAAAGAGGAGCAATACACCTATATCGAGGCTGCAAGAAAGAAAGGTTACAACGTACTGCTAATGGACGGACAACTCGACACACCTGCCGTGTCAATGCTCGAGCAGAAATTCGAGAAAAGCCGCTTCACGCGAGTGGATGCAGACATCATGGAGCGGATAATCGTAAAGGAGGATGCCCCAAAGAACAATCTCGATGGTGACACGGCTGACAATTTGTCACAGGCATTCCGCTCACAGATGCCGGCGCTCGACAAGACGGAATTCTACGTCGAAGTGCATGCACTGGGAGAAAATGCCCAGCCGCTGCTCATAACGCAGAGCGAATATATGCGCCGCATGAAGGACATTTCGCGATACCAGCAGGGAATGGCGTTCTATGCCGGTATGCCGGACACATACAGTCTCGTGCTTAACTGCGACCACCCACTGATAAAGAAGGTTCTAAACGACGAGAAGGAAAAGACCGCAGGCGACCTGAAACCAGTGATGAGCGAGATGAAAGGTTTGCAGGCACGGCTCGCAGCTCTGCGTCAGGAGCAGGACAAGAAAAAGCCAGACGAGATAACACAGGAAGAAAAGGACGACATGAGCAACACGCAGAAGGCTCTCGACGAACAGAAGTCAAAGAAGCAGCAAATCATAGCCGACTATGCCAAGGACAACGACATTCTGCATCAGCTGATCGACCTCGCTCTGTTGCAAAACGGAATGCTGAAGGGGGAGGCACTCGACAAATTCCTCAAACGCAGCGTTAACCTAATCAAGTAAGTTTGGACTTTTCACGCCATACATACATTGTTAAGCAAAAAGCACGACCTCTCCCTACCCCGGGAGAGGTCGCTTTATATTAATACCGGACAAATGCCAATAAGAAAATTGCAGACACAAAAATAAAACGAGACCGGCATCGCCAATCTCGTTTTGTGACTCCGGCGGGATTCAAACCCACAACCTTCTGATCCGTAGTCAGATGCTCTATTCAGTTGAGCTACGGAGCCTAATCCTGAAATGCGAGTGCAAAGGTAAGGCGTTTTTCTGAAACCACAAAACATTTCGCCGTTTTTTTTGAATAAAAAAGAAAAACAACAAAAAAGATGGCGAGATAGAATTGTCAAAATCAACATTAGAATATTCTTGAATATCAAACAACAGTAAGGGGCTCTTAATTGGATGAACCAAAACAAGAATTGTTAATCATACGAGCAAAGTAAAAATGCGTAATATTTATTTGGAGTTTATTAAAAATATGCTTACCTTTGCAGCGCAAAAGCAACGAGGTGTAGCGCAGTTGGTAGCGTTCCTGGTTTGGGACCAGGCTGTCGCAGGTTCGAGTCCTGTCACCTCGACAAAGGAGAACGGTTTTCAAAAGAACTGCTCTCCTTTTTTATTGTCCCAACTTAATAAGGTCTTTTAGTTGACAGTTTACTACCTATCGGTTTCCAATTCATTACCAAAAAGAAAGCAAAACAGCCGGATTTGAACGGTAAATTCGCCGAAATTACTCAGTAAAACAGCCGAAATTACTTTACTATTAAACATAAAGCCAAATGTCCATTACGCCTGATTTTACACAATACAAAATAACGAAAACGCCCCAAACATTAAATTGTCTGGGACGTATTATTTTAGCAATTAGAAAATGCTTGTTGAGGCATCAGGTGAGATGGTTGATGCAAATTCCTTTCTTGTACCATTCGTACAGGCGGTGAATGCCCTCGTCTATCTCCACCTTGTGATGCCAACCCAAATTGTGCAGTTTCGTGACATCTGTGAGCTTGCGTGGAGTGCCATCAGGCTTGGAGGCATCCCAACGCAGTTCCCCACGGAATCCGATCTCGCGGATTATCTTCTCCGCAGCCTCGCGTATGGTAATCTCCTTGCCTGTACCTATGTTGATGTGGCAATTCCTTATTTCCTTTTGAGCGGCATCGTATGTGTCCTTGAAGTCGACATTAAGTAGAACATGCACACTTGCGTCTGCCATCTCCTCGCTCCACAGGAACTCGCGCATAGGTGAGCCGGTTCCCCAAAGCGTCACGCTTTCGTTACTTATGCCGAACTTTGCAAGTTCCTCAAGGATTTCATCATCAGTATTGCTGCCACTGACACCTTCCACCGGACGCAGGTCAATATCCTTGCGCACGGCTTCCCAGTCGTTCTCGTTAAGACACTTGGCAAGATGTATCTTGCGTATCATCGCTGGCAGAACATGACTGTTCTCAAGGTGGAAGTTGTCGTTGGGGCCATAGAGGTTCGTCGGCATGACGGCAATGTAGTTGCAGCCGTATTGTATGCTGAAACTCTCGCACATCTTAAGTCCGGCAATCTTTGCAATGGCGTATGGCTCATTGGTGTATTCCAGTTCGTTTGTAAGCAGTTCCTCTTCCTTCATAGGCTGCCTTGCCATGCGCGGATAGATACATGTGGAACCTAGGAAGAGAAGTTTCCCAACCCCGTGACGATAGCTTTCGCCAATGACGTTCTGCTGTATCTGCAGATTTTGATAAATGAAATCGGCACGATACCGCAGGTTAGCCATTATCCCGCCCACATGGGCAGCGGCGAGAACCACGGCATCAGGCTTTTCCTCATCGAAAAAGTTACGGACTGCGACAGGGTCGAGCAAGTCGAGTTCCTTGTGTGACCGGCCGACGAGATTACCATACCCACGTTTCTCCAGATTGTTCCATATTGCTGAGCCCACAAGCCCATGGTGTCCGGCAACATAAATCTTTGATTCTTTACTTAACATTTCTTTCCTTTCATTCGGCCATCTGGGCCTTGAGATACAACTTCTTAACAAACTTCATGTCGTGATCCACCATTATCTTAACGAGTTCCCCGAAAGTGGTCTTCCTCGGATTCCATCCCAGCTGCGTCTTTGCCTTCTGCGGATTTCCGAGCAACTGCTCCACTTCAGCCGGGCGGAAATACTTCGGATCAACCTCTACCAGCACCTTTCCGGTCTTTTTGTCTATACCTTTCTCGTTCACCCCTTCGCCTTTCCATTCCAGCTCAATGCCGACATGGTGGAATGCGAGTGTTGCAAACTCCCTAACCGTGTGATACTCTCCGGTGGCAATGACGAAATCGTCTGGTTTCTGCTGTTGCAATATGAGCCACATGCACTCAACATAATCCTTGGCATATCCCCAGTCACGCAATGAGTTGAGGTTGCCGAGATACAGTTTGTCCTGCATTCCCTGCACAATGCGCGCGGCGGCAAGTGTGATCTTCCTTGTCACGAAATTCTCGCCACGGCGCTCGCTTTCGTGATTGAACAATATGCCATTGCAGCAATACATATTATATGACTCGCGGTAATTCTTGATTATCCAGAAGCCATAGAGTTTCGCCACGGCATAAGGGCTGCGCGGGTAGAATGGCGTGGTCTCTGACTGCGGCACCTCCTGAACCTTCCCGAACAGTTCCGATGTTGACGCCTGGTATATCCTGCAACTGTGTTCAAGGCCACAAATGCGCACGGCCTCAAGAAGGCGCAGCACGCCCACGGCATCCGTGTCTGCAGTGTATTCCGGCACGTCAAAGCTCACTTTCACATGGCTTTGCGCCGCGAGGTTATATATTTCAGTCGGGCGTGTCTCGCCTATTATACGGATGAGTGAAGACGAATCCGTCATGTCAGCCCAATGCAGGTTGACGAGTCTTGCCTTTTTCATGTCGCGGACCCACTCATCGAGATACAGATGCTCTATCCGCCCTGTGTTGAAAGAACTGCTTCTGCGCAGCAGTCCGTGAACTTCATACCCTTTGTCAATGAGGAACTCGGCAAGATATGAACCGTCCTGCCCTGTTATTCCTGTGATAAGTGCCGTTTTCTTTTCCATATATCAAGTGTTTTATGCTTTGAAATCCTTTATTCTCTGTTCTTCTGACAACTTGCAGATAAGCAGATTGCCGTTTTTTTCTGCGACAATGTATCCGTCAAGTCCCTGTATGACGACCTTGCTGTTCTGCGTGGCATGTATTATACAGTTTTGCGTTTCATACAACTTAACGTTGTTCCCTATCACGCTGTTTCCTGACTTGTCATGCTTTGTCTGTGCGAGAAGCGAGCCCCATGTGCCGAGATCGCTCCATCCGAAATCGGATGGGCAGACGAATATCTCCTCCACCTTCTCCATTATAGCATAGTCAACAGAAATATTGGGACATTCGGGATAGCGTTTGTCTATGATGCCCTGCTCCCGTTCAGTCCCATAATCTGCTTCCATGGATTCGAAAATATTGCTCAATGCGGGTTGGAATGTCCGGAATGCTTTGACTATCGTCTTCACATTCCATATAAAGATGCCTGCATTCCAGAAATAGCTTTTGTCTTTAATGTATTCCCGTGCAGTGTCATAGTCTGGTTTTTCCTTGAAACTGTCAACTCTGAAAATCTCCCTGTTTCCGTCATTGCCCGAAGAAAGGTCTGCCTTAATATACCCATATCCCGTTTCCGGACGCGTTGGTTTCATTCCGAGTGTGACGATGGCATCGTTTACGCCCGTGAAATCCAGGCATTGTTTCACTACTCTCCTGAATTCCACAGTATCGGTAACAATATGGTCACTCGGTGTGACGACAATGTTGGCGTTGGGGTCAATACTCTTTATACGCCAACTTACATACGCGATGCAAGGTGCGGTGTTTCTCCTGCATGGCTCACAAAGGACATGGCTTTCAGGCATGTCGGGCAGTTGGCCGCGCACCATGTCCGCATATCTGGTGTTCGTCACCACCCATATATTTTCGTTACTGACAACACCCTTGAAACGATCAATGGTCAGTTGCAGCAACGACCGCCCCACGCCGAGCACGTCGATAAACTGTTTGGGACATTCGTCTGTGCTCATGGGCCAGAATCTGCTTCCTGTCCCGCCTGCCATTATCACAAGATGGTTCTTGTTGTTCATGTTTCTGTATTATTATTAAGTGAATACCTTTCCTCGTTCATCATGATTATAGAGAAACGAACCATGTGTATGTTTCTTATAAAATAATTGCAAATATAGTGAAGTTTGTTTACCATGGCAAATAAATGCTGAAAGAAACGCACGATTATTCATATACTTCGTCAATTCCATTCATTCCCAAATCTTCGTTCCCGCAAGGATTGAAATCCTCCGGTATGTCGAACTTGTCGTTCTCGTTATATCCGAGTGAGCTGTCTGCCAACACCTTTTTCATAAAATAAGCCCAGATAGGCAGTGCCATGCTTGCCCCCTGCCCAATGCCACCGGAATCGAAATGTATGTCACGGTCTTCTCCGCCGACCCAACCTCCACATACGAGGCGCGGCGTGAAGCCGATGAACCAGCCGTCGGAGTTGTCGTTCGTGGTACCTGTCTTGCCACCCATCTCGCATGTCACATTATACCTGCTGCGCATACGCGCACCAGTTCCGTGGTCAACGACAGCCTTTAGCATGTCTATCATGCGGTATGAGTTCTCTTCGCTTATCACCTCTTTCATCTGCGGCTGGAAATTGGCAATCACATCGCCGTTGCTGTCCTCTATTTTTGTAACGAACAAGGCAGCGGAACGAATGCCGTGGTTCGCAAATGCGGTGTAGGCAGACACCATCTCCCTCACACTCGCCTCGTATGCGCCAAGACTGAGTGCCAAAGAAGGTTGTATGCCAGTGGTGCAAATTCCGAATTTTTTCAGCATCTCAATGTAAACGACACCGCACTGCCGGTAATCGTTCGGCACGAGCCTGCTCATAAGATATGCCGAAACAAGGTTGTTGGAGTTCTGCAGTCCCCACTTCAATGTCACCATCCCCCTGGCGCTGCCACGCGGTGACCAGTTGCCGTAGTTGTGGTGGACGCACGGGACGACATTGCACGGAGTGAAACCATGTTCCAGCGAAAGTGCATAAAGGTATGGCTTAGCCGTCGAACCGACCTGGCGGCGGCCGAGACTTACCATATCATACTTGAAACGGTTGAAATCAATGCCGCCGACGTACGCCTTAACGGCGCCGGTGCGAGCGTCGACGCACATGAAACCAGCCCGGAGGAAACGCTTGTAATATCTTATGGAATCCATCGGGGTCATAACAGTGTCCACATCTCCCCTGTAAGTGAAGATGCTCATTTCCACCGGAGTGTTGAAATTACGGTCTATCTCCTCATCTGACGCGCCGGCTTTCTTCAAAATCCTGTAACGGTCGGTCTGCCTCTTCGACCTTTCATATATACGCTTCACCCTGTCGGCAGACGCCGTGGAACTGAATGGCGCATTTCTCTTGTACTTGTTCTCGGCATTAAACGCAGGCTGCATCGTTTTTGAAAGGTGTTCTCTTACGGCCTCCTCTGCGTATTTCTGCATTGTGGTGTTGATTGTTGTGTGAATTTTCAGCCCGTCAGTATATACATTATATGGCTCGCCGTTCTTTTTGAAATTCTTGTTGCACCATCCGTAAAGTGGGTCTGTCTCCCAATAAAGCGAATCAATGGAGTACTGAACCCTGTTCCACGAAGGATAGTCTTTTATATCCGGCTTCTTTGCCATCATATATTGCCGCAGGAACTCACGGAAATAAGGCGCTTCTCCGTCATTGTGGTTAGTTGGGTGAAAGTCCAGTTTTATTTCTTCGGCGCAAGCGTTGTTGTATTGCGAGCGCGTGATATATGCCGCCTTTAGCATCTGCCCCAGCACCACGTTACGCCTTTCCGCGCAACGTTCCGGATACCTCACCGGATTGAAATAGGACGGGTTCTTGCAAAGTCCTATAAGTGTTGCCGACTCTGCAAGTGTCAGTTTGTTCGGCTCTTTGTTGAAATAGGTGTTTGATGCCCGCTTTATCCCCACAGCACTGTGCAGGAAATCGAAATAATTGAGATACATTGCGATTATCTCCTCCTTGGTGAAATTCCGTTCGAGTTTCACGGCGATTACCCATTCTATCGGCTTCTGTATCAGCCTCTCCACGGAACTGTGTGCTGCCTCACTGTATAACTGCTTGGCCAGCTGCTGGGTTATTGTGGATCCTCCGCCTGCACTTGTCTGCCCCATCAGCCCGCGCTTTATTATGGCTCGCCCCAAAGCGATGAAGTCAATACCAGAATGTTCGTAGTAGCGTTCGTCCTCTGTGGAGACCAAAGCATGGACAAGGTCTGGCGACAAATCGCTGTATTCAACCATTATACGGTTTTCGCGGTTAATGTTCCATGTACCGATTATTTTCCCATCGTCCGAATATATCTGCGAAGCATATCTGCTGATTGGATTTTGCAGGTCTTCCATATCCGGCATATATCCTATAAAACCGAACCAAATTGCGAAGAAGCCAAGCACGACGCAACCAATCGTTGAAAGCAATATGAACCACAAAGATATTACGAATTTCTTTCTCATCAGAGTTGTTGTTCTGTTATCGAACGCAAAAATACGACTTTTCTTTGAATTTATCATCAAGAAATAAAAAATTATGCGTAACTTCGCACAAAATTCATTAAACAACATTCTGTGCTATGAAAAAAAACAACTTTGTAACCATTGCCGACCTGTCCAAGGAAAAGATAATGTATCTTATCGAGATGGCACAGCAATTCGAGAAGTACCCTAACCGTGAGTTGCTTAAGGGTAAGGTTGTCGCCACACTTTTCTTTGAGCCTTCCACGAGGACTCGCCTGAGTTTTGAGACCGCCGCAAACAGGCTCGGCGCGAGAGTGATCGGCTTTGCCGACCCGAAAGTGACGAGTGGTATGAAAGGCGAATCACTGAAAGACACCATTCTCATGGTGAGCAACTACGCAGACGTAATAGTGATGCGGCATTACATAGAAGGTGCTGCACGATATGCAAGCGAGATTGCACCTGTCCCCATTGTCAACGCCGGGGACGGTGCGCACCAGCATCCCTCGCAGTGCATGCTTGATCTATATACCATTTACCAGACACAGGGCACCCTCGACGGCCTTAACATATTCCTCGTTGGGGACTTGAAATACGGCCGCACCGTACATTCGCTTATAATGGCAATGCGCCACTTCAATCCAACGTTCCATTTCATAGCACCCGAAGAACTCGCCATGCCAAACGAATACAAACTATACTGCAAGGAAAACGGAATAAAATATGTTGAGCACCCGGACTTCGACGAAAAGACAATAGCCGAGGCCGACCTGATATACATGACAAGAGTGCAGAAGGAAAGGTTCAGCGACTTGATGGAGTATGAAAGGGTGAAGAACGTGTACATACTAAAAGCCGACATGCTTGAATATGCCAAGCCTAACCTGAAAATACTGCACCCTCTGCCCCGCGTAAACGAAATAGCATACGATGTGGATGACACCCCATACGCTTACTACATACAACAGGCCCGCAACGGACTTTATGCACGCGAGGCGATTATATGTGATGTTTTAGGGATAACCCTCGATGAGGTAAAGAATGACAAGACGATAATCAACAATTAAACGTTATGATTATGAACAAGAAGGAAAGACTGGTTGCCGCAATAGAAAACGGCACTGTTATCGACCACATACCCGCAGAAAAGACATTCCAGGTTGCGAGTCTTTTGGAATTGATGGATCTGAAGAGCATCGTCACAATAGGAAACAACTATGCCTCAAAAAAGGTTGGCAGGAAGGGAATTATAAAGGTGGAAAACAAATTCTTCACCGATGAGGAAATCTCAAGACTGTCTGTCGTTGCCCCCAACGTGGTACTTAACATCATAAAGGACTATGAGGTGGTGGAGAAGAAGACCGTTGAAATCCCCGATGAACTTCGCGGCATTGTGAAATGCAAGAACCCGAAATGCGTCACCAACAACGAGCCTATGCAGACTGTATTCCATGTCGTTGACAAGACCAACGGGATGTTGAGATGCCACTATTGTGACGTGGAGCAGGAGATTGACAACGTGGAACTGTTGTGATGCAGGCCTACCTGCGCCGTCTCCCCTTATAGGCGTGATACCGTGCCATGACGGAACGGACATAATCTGTCGTCTCGCTGCTTCTCACATATCCGTGACGCACCAAAGGATCATTATAATATACTGGGTCACTCAGCGACGACAAATATCGTTCAACATCGCGCCATCGCTCGCCACTTGCTCCGTCCCTCCGCGCCAATGCACGTGCATCCGAAACGTGTCCGGCTCCGCAATTATAGGCGGCAAGAATGAAATGAAGCCTTTCCTCAAAAGGATTGATGTCGGAATACAAGGAAGACAGTTGAGAAATCAGCCTTGCCGCTGTATGCACATTTGTCTCGGGGTCGAATATCCTGGCTGGCGTAACGCCGAACGAAAGAGCCGTCTGTGGCATTACCTGCATCAGTCCACAAGCACCAGCCCACGAATAAGCCTCCGGATTGAAAGCAGACTCCTGACAACATTGTGCGGCAAGCAGTTCCCAGTCGCAGCGTGCCACGGGAGCATATTTTCTGAACAAGTCGTCCCAAGGTGACAATGCTCCATGTGGCACGGGCGGTATCTTGATCCTTCCAGACGGGTGTATTCCAACAATGCCCTCGCCAAAGTGACCTCTTTTGTAAGCATATCCACCCGAACCATTTGGCGCATTCCCTCCCCATGTACCGAATGGAGATATAAGGTTAGTGTTGCTTCCAAGCGCAGCGACACCTTCTGCCATTAGCCTCTTTCCCCTTGAGGCATACCATTTGTTTATTTCGCCTGCCAGTTCCTCGCTTTGTGAAGAGACGACCCATTGACGGCTTCCGCCCTCCTCCTCAACTCCACAGAAACGGAGCTCTTCATCATCGACTTTCTGCATTGGAGTTATGATGATGTCTGCCTCACCGTCTTTCAACATCCTCTTCAGTTCGGCAGAGTCGCGGCATACCTGGACACGGAGCGTCACCCCAAGGTCGGCAGCAAAATTGTTGCAAAGCAAGTAATTCAGTCCGAGCCTTTCCCCACGGTATTCATAATACGTGTCAGGACCTGAAAGTGTGGCTGCTATTATCTCGCCATTTGCAATAATGTCGCCCAATGTCAATGCTGCGCTGTCGGACGGCGAATCCCCCCAAGGCGGCAGTCCGCCTCCTGACGGGCTTACCGAACAGGAGGCGAACATTATCGCTGTGAAGATTATTGCCGCACCAACAGACTTCATATGTCATAATTTATGGTTGGGCAAACTTATCACCGGTTTCCTTGATAAGTTTTCTTGCATACTTCTCCGGAAATCCTGGACGCTTAACCCTTGCTCCAAGCCCCTCCGGCGTAAGCTCGAACTTTCCATTAACTTCTGGCTTTACAGCCATGTCGTTATATTTTATAATGAGATAAGTTGCAAGCTGCTTCCATCGTTCAAGCATCTGCTGAGCAGTCTCGTTGCTATAGTCATTAAGATATTTCCTTGATAACTCAGGATTCTGTCCGTGTAGTTGCAGGGCATGTTCTTCAACCTTCTTCTGATTTGTGAAATACTGATTTTCGAGTGAGTCACGCACAGCCTTAAGCGACGGGAACATCTGCGAATAACGTGGATAAACCATGTTGCTGACCCAGTTGCAAACCCAGAAAGCGTTGTCCATTGAGAATGTCACGGCATCAGCGCCTGGGGTGTTGTAACAATCCGGCTGAACAGTGTTGCAGCAATATATAGGCGTGTATGCCACCATGTTACCGTCGTCATTTCCCCACCACATGCAACCGCCTATTTCGCGTGGAAGCCATGACCGCATCTGGCTGACGAGAGTGAAGCCAGTCTGCTGTGTGCTCACGGGACGCTCATTGAAATATTTATTTCCGTCAACCTCGAACGACAGGGGAGTCGGACGGTAAGGCATATCCCATATACCACCACCCATGTCGTTGTCGAGAGCGAACGGAGTTCCTTCGTAATGGTCGCGCATACAAGCCTCAATGTCCTGCACGCTGACCTTGCGGTTCGGTATTATCCACAGCGGCATAGGCTCTGCGTTTGGAACTTTGCCCATTGCGTAATCAAGATATGGCGTCATGTCTGCAAAGTGGTTGAAGAAACTCCATACGCGCGCCTCACAATATCTCCTTCCTCCGAAATCAGGTGCTGCGTATGCGGCATTGAACGAGAAATCCGCGTCCTTGCCTGAGAAAAAACCTTTTTCGCGTGCAAACTTTATGACGTCCTTAGAATACATGACATTCTTCTTGTCCTTTTGGTCGAATGTAGTAATCCTGCTTTGGTTGGCATGTGCGCTTATGGCATTGTCAGGTATGCGCACGGCAACCCACACCGCTCCCTTCTTGTCCGGTCCCTTGCCTATCATTTCCATTATCCAGGCCTCGTTGGCATCGCATATTGAGAAAGACTCTCCGCTCGAGTTGTAGCCATACTCGTCAACGAGCGATGTCATAACCTTTATTGCCTCGCGTGCAGACTTGCTGCGCTGGAGTGCTATGTAGATCAGAGAACCATAGTCAAGTATCCCGGAATGATTTACAAGTTCCTCGCGTCCACCGAATGTCGTTTCGCAAATCGTAACCTGCCATTCATTGATATTACCTATCACATTATAAGTCTCGGCTGCCTCGGGAATTTCCCCATGATAAACGTTGTCGTCCCAGTCATAAATCTTGCGCATCTCTCCCTTCGCGTGTTTTGCTGCGGGGAAATGGCACAGTCCCTGGAACATGCCATAGTCGTCGGCATTGTAAGTGCAGATGACCGAGCCGTCGGCACTTGCCCCCTTGCCAACAATGAAATTAGTGCAAGCCATTGATATGCTTGCGCTGCAAAGAGCAGCCATTAAGAAAAAGGTTTTCTTCATAACATTAGAATTAATATATTATTAAACAATTACATGCGCTGTTTGAATTAAGTTAAAAAGCAGTGTTAGTAAACCACTTTCCATTCACGTTTTATTGTATTCTTGCAGTTGTCTGCGGCACACACCGTGAGCGTCCTCTCCGAACCTTTGCGCTTTGCAGGAGTATCACAAAGACGACACCTCTTGTTTGTTGATTTCGGAACATCTTCAAACAAGACGAACTCACCGTCAATATATGCCTTGAAAGATGCCACTCCACTTTTACCGTCCGCAACGTTCACAACCAGATTCCCGTTTTTGCCCGATATCAAGCTCACCTCTGGTGGCGTGTCATCATAAACGACCTCATAACTTAGCCCGAGGTCACGCAAGCGTCCCTTAACCCATCCATTGTAATATTTTCCTCCCATGTATCGGTCGTATATGTCATGGCAAACAATGTAGTACTTATCTGTATTCCTGACATCATCCGCCAATACCCTCAGCCATATTTCGCCCCAGTCAAGAATTGGCGTGAGCCTGTCACTGAAAGTATATGCGGCAGAAATCCCGTGATGGCTTGCCGTCTCTCGCGGATTTACATATATGTCTCTTGCCAACAGCCTTTTTTTCAGTCTTAACATTACATCGGGACGTTTCAGTGTGTTAACTGCGCTACAAGAAAAGAAAGTCCCCTCAGGAATGCTTTTAGGCTCTATGGCCTGCCGCTTGCCGTTAACAACAAAATTATATTCCTTCTTGTTACCGAAGTAGTCGCACACGATATATGTAAGTTTATAAGGACGCTCCTCGTTGAAATTAACAATCCCCCTGTTGCCGTCAACAAATACCGCAGGCAGATTAACGCCTTTGTCAAGGAAAGACTTCATAAACCACATACGGTTTTCCATGTAATAATCAAAGTCGCCCCATGAATTTACCATCCTGTGTGTATTAACCGGAATACGGTTCACATTACTTTTGAACACGGTGTGACCATCGACAACAAGTGCCGAGTATCTTATGCCGAGACGGTTCCAACTGCCTTCCATGCGGTCCTCTGCATGAAATGCGAAGCCCACCCTGCCCCATGCTGTCATTTCAGGCATATTGCCGGACATCCCGTGCCTCTGCTGCCGGCTGCTGCCGCAGAACACGCCCTCCCCAGCAACCGGCATTGCCATCATGGCATCAACGGTGGGTGCGGTTTTGTCAATGACATACTTCCCGATGAAATCGAGTGGGTCGAGCGCGTCCCAAGTGCTGGTTTCGTGAACCTCAAGGTGAAGATGCGGCGCCGCACTCGCCCCAGAATTACCGCTTACGGCAATCAGCTGCCCTTCTGCCACGGGAAAATCCGTAGGACGCAACACCACGTCCGCAACATATTGCTGGTGTGCATATTGCCATTTCCTTACCATTGCCGCTATCTGCGGCGTGAAGCGCTGCAAATGGCAATACATGCTTGTATAACCATTCGGGTGCCTGACGTAAACGGCATTGCCGAAGCCACCCTTTCCCACCGTGACACGGCAGACATACCCATCTGCTATCGAGAAAATGGGTTTGCCCTCCACTTGTCCAGTCTTTATGTCGCATCCTGCATGGAAATGGTTGGGACGTGGCTCGCCGAAGTTTCCTGCCAGAATGATGCCGTGATGGACAGGCTGAGAGAATGTCAGCACAGCACTCAGCAACAAAGATGTCAACATGCCTTGAAACTCATGTCGAGGCCTTTCACGGAATGTGTCAACGCGCCTACCGACACGAAATCCACACCACAATCCGCATAGTCGCGTATGGTTTCCAATGTTATACCGCCGCTCGACTCCGTTTCATACTTGCCTCCGATAACACATACTGCTTTCTTCGTGTCTGCAACACTGAAGTTGTCCAGCATTATCCTGTCAACACCTCCATGCTCCATCACTTGGTGCAACTCGTCGAACGAGCGCACCTCTATCTCTATCTTCAGTTTCAGTCCCTTTTCTTCAAGATATTCGTGACAGCGGTTTATTGCATTGCTTATTCCGCCGGAAAAATCGATATGGTTGTCCTTCAGGAGTATCATGTCAAAAAGTCCGATGCGGTGGTTGACACCCCCGCCAATCTTTACAGCCTGCTTCTCAAGCATCCTCATACCCGGCGTTGTCTTGCGGGTGTCAAGCACCCGGGTCTTTGTGCCCTTGAGTTTTTCCACATAGACATTTGTCATTGTGGCGATGCCGCTCATTCTCTGCATTATGTTGAGCATCAACCGCTCCGTCTGGAGCAGCGAGCGCGTCTTGCCGCTTACAATCATAGCCACATCACCTTTTTTCACCCTCGAGCCATCGTGCATAAGCACTTCCACCTTCATGGTGGGATCGAAGCGCGCGAACACCTTCTTTGCGACTTCGATTCCTGCAAGTATTCCGTCTTCCTTTATCAGGAGTTTGCTGCTGCCGGTGGCATCTTCAGGGATGCAACACAGCGTGGTGTGGTCTCCATCGCCAATATCCTCCGAGAACGCCAAGTCAATCAGCCTGTCTTCCAATTCCTCTACCGATAACATGCCAATGAATTTTATAGTTGACTTTTTAATCCTTGAACAAATAAACGCCTATGCCGAGACGCGCTCCGAATTTGCTGTAATCCGAGTGCCGGCGGAACGACTGGTCATAATACAATGACGGCTCTATTGTAACGGTGCGGCTCACGAAGAAAGCATACCCCACTTCTATTCCCGGCATGATGTCGTTATAATTGTGATTGGCATGAAGCAGTTTCACATTGGCGCCAAGATACAGGCCGTTCTGGATTATATAGTATCGCCCTCCTGCGCCAATCGTGAAATCCGTCGGCGCGTCATCCCTGCCTGTATAATCCACAGCAGCACTCGCCTTCAGCATGACATTGTCCATGATTAAATACCCTCCCTGCGCTTCCAGGCCGAAATGGAATTTGTCCAGGCCACTGTAGCTCATGTCGAGTCCCGTCAGTGAAGCGCCGAGATAAATCTTGCCTTTTTCAAACTGTGCATTGGCTGACAACGAAACAACCAAAGCAATGATGAACATTGTTATTTTCTTCATACCATCAATTTTTTATTCATTTTTTCAATTCAGGTTTATTCGCATTCGCCCTAATGTTTTTCCAATAAAAGAACCACGCGAACGATATTATCAGTATAGCGCCTGCAGAGCCATAGCCATATTCCATCGACATGCCAAAGCCATTATTGGAAACGATGATAAAGGTCGTGCAGACAATAGTCATAAACACTGCGGGGATAAGGGTAATCATGTATGGTTTCTTCTCACGGACAAGATATACCGTGATCGCCCACAACGTGAAAACAGACAATGTCTGGTTGCTCCAACCGAAATATTGCCATATAGTGTTGAACCCGTCCGGATTATTTACCTGCCAAAAGAGGAACGCTATCGATGCCGCGAACAAAGGCACTGCAACAATAAGGCGTTTTGTCATTGACCGCTGTTCCAGATGGATGAACTCAGCAATTATCAGACGCGCGCTACGGAATGCCGTGTCACCACTTGTTATCGGCGCGGCAACCACACCGAGCAGGGCAAGTATTCCACCGAACACACCGAGCCATCCGTTGCACACGAGTTTTACAACAGTGGGTGCGTCGAAGAACTGTATCAGGGTCTTTCCACTTTGCTCATATTGCATCACCAGGTCTGCCGGGGCAACGTCCTTCCAGCCATCGTAGAAAAAGAAATAGGAGGAAACAGTCGCCCATATCAGAGCCACGATGCCCTCTGTTATCATCGCTCCATAAAACACCGGCCGGCCCATCTTCTCATTCTTGACGCAACGGGCCATCAGTGGACTTTGTGTGCCGTGGAAACCGCTTATCGCGCCACAAGCTATGGTTATGAACAGTGCCGGGAATATCGTGCCTTTCATTCCGAATTTATCCGCGCCGAGATTTCCCACGCCGTCCCATATCTCAGGCAACTGTGGATTCTTGACAAACAGTCCCACCATGAGTGCGGTTGCCATGAAAATGAGTGAGAATGCGAACAAAGGGTATATCCTGCCTATAATCTTGTCAATCGGAAGAAGCGTTGCAATGACATAATAGACAAAGATTATTAGAATCCACACAAGCTTGCCAGCCCAGATGTCACCAAGGATTATGGCAGGGCTGTATACAAAGACCACGCCCACCATTATAAGCAGGAAAACACTGAAGACAAGCATCACCTTCTTGACATTGTTGCCAAGGAATATGCCAACAAGCCCTGGCAGACCGCAGCCATTGTTACGCATAGATAGCATTCCCGAAAAATAATCGTGCGTGGCTCCGGCAAAGATGCATCCCAGCACAATCCACAGATATGCCGATGTGCCGAACCACATTCCCATTATTGCGCCGAACACCGGGCCAGTCCCGGCGATGTTGAGGAATTGAATCATAAACACCTTCCATGTTGGAAGAGCGACGAAATCCACGCCGTCGTTTATTTTCACGGCAGGAGTATTCCTGTCATCAGGAGAGAAAACCCTCTCGACCAACTTACCATATATGAAATACCCCAAAATGAGTATCACAAGGCTTATAACAAAAGTAATCATTGTGTGTTTACAACTCCTTTATTTATTAAAAACTGAGTGCAAAGATACTATTTTTTATCAAACATGCAAAGGATTGCCGGAAATATCGCTAACTTTGCAAACGATTATGAAAACGAAGATTACAATTCTGTGCATGGCTTTGATCCTTTCATTGACGGCAGGCGCGCAGAACAAGATGAACATAAACTACGGCGGGACACCGAAAAGGGAGGTCAGGGCGGTGTGGCTTGCCACGGTGGAAAGCCTTGACTGGCCGATGGTCAAAGCCAACTCTCCTGAAAACATAAAGAGGCAGCAGAATGAACTGACGGACATCCTTGACAAACTGCAGAGAGCCGGCGTAAACCTCGTGCTGATGCAGTCGAGGGTAAGGGCATCCACGATATACCAGAGCGACATAGAGCCATGGGATAAAAACCTTACAGGCACTCCAGGCAAATATCCGGGATACGACCCTCTGCAATTCGCCATCGAGCAATGTCACGCAAGGGGGATGCAAATCCATTCGTGGGTAGTAACATTGCCTATAGGCCCGTGGAACTCATACGCGGCAAAAAGGATGCGGGAGAAACATCCGGAACTGCTGCGAAGGATAGGCAAGGACGGATACATAGACCCAGAAAACACTGGCACTGCAGCATATATTGCCGCTATCTGCGCCGAGATAGTGAGGAAATATGATGTTGACGGAATACACCTCGACTACATAAGATACCCTGATGCCTGGAAGATGCCGGCAAACAGAGCGAGATGCCGTGAGAACATAACTCGTATCGTAAGGGCGGTAAACATGGCGATAAAACAGGAAAAGCCGTGGGTCATGCTAAGTTGCTCACCAGTGGGCAAGCATGATGACCTTACAAGGTTCAGCAGCAGGGGATGGAACGCGCGAACAACCGTGGCGCAGGATGCGCAGCAATGGCTGAAAGAGGGACTGATGGACGCGGAATTTCCCATGATTTATTTCCGTGGAGACAACTTCTATCCCTTCGCACTCGACTGGCAGGAGAACGCGAACGGTAGAATCATTGCGCCGGGCCTCGGCATATACTTCATGCACCCTTCTGAAGGGCGATGGAACTTGACAGACGTTCAGAGGCAAATGAATTACCTGCGGCAGATAGGACTCGGACATACTTATTTCAGAAGCAAGTTCTTCACAGAGAACACAAAAGGGCTATACGACTTCACTGTCAACGAGTTCGACCGTTTCCTTGCGGTTGTTCCTGCAATGTCGTGGCTTCACAAGACACCACCGACCTCACCATCGGGACTTGCCGTAAAATATGAAACAGGCAGACAGTTGCTGACATGGAATGCCGCAAGAAGCAGAAACGAAAGCCCAGACGTGTCATACAACATTTACGCATCGCGCGGAGAAAACGTTGATGTAAACGACCCAAGAAACCTCATCGCGCAGTTGGTAAAAGGCACGTCACTGACAATAGACACGAAAGTACCGTTCAATTATGCAGTGTGCGCAATAGACCGGTTCGGGAACGAGAGCGAGCCTGCAAGGACTGGCGCAAGCAAGAAAAGCGACATGCCAACATGTCTCATTGAAAATGACGGGAAAACAATGAGGCTGCCACCACGCCCGAACACGCTCGATGCAGAGTTTGTCATATTCAAATCGCTTGCAGGCACACCCGTTGCCACACGTATGTATTGTGGTGACGAAATCGACATATCCACCCTGCCCTATGGCTTTTACTCCGTCCACTCCCTCGGAAGGAAGGGAAGGACGCACCGCCTCGGCTGGATAAAGAAGGAAACGGAAATGGGGAAATCTCTTCCCCTTTTATGAAAACGAGAAAAATGTTAAGCAAGAACACTGTAAAATTCATTCACTCTCTTGAAATGAAGAAATTCAGGACAAGGGAAAGAGCATTCGTGGCAGAAGGCCCGAAAGTCGTGGGGGATTTGATGAAGGTGACAAAACCAATGAAATTGTTTGCCACAAAAAAGTGGATCGGCGGAAATACTTTCTTGAGTGAGGCAGACTATGTTCAGACGGTTACAGAACACGAACTGTCACAATTTAGTTTCTTGAAACATCCCCAACACGTGCTGGCTGTTTTTCCAATACCAGACACCAATGAGCCAAGCAATTACACAGACCTGCTTAAAGGCAGGCTGACACTCGCGCTCGACTCCGTTCAGGATCCGGGAAACCTCGGGACAATAATAAGAATTGCTGACTGGTTCGGCATCGAGACAATACTTTGCAGCAACGAAACGGCCGATGTGTATAACCCGAAAGTGGTTCAGGCCACCATGGGCAGCATTGCAAGGGTAAAAGTGATATACACCAACCTTGCAACAGCACTTGCCGGGATAGGAAACGGAATTAATATCTACGGCACGTTCCTCGACGGCGAGAACATATATGTCAGCAAATTGCCAAACGAGGGCGTGATAGTGATGGGCAATGAGGGGAAAGGCATATCGGATGAAGTGGCCAACATGGTGACAAACAGGATACTGATACCCAACTACCCTGAAGGGCGTGAGACAGCCGACTCTCTTAACGTTGCCATAGCCACCGCAATCACCTGTGCCGAGTTCAGGCGCACGGCGTGGGCAGGCCAAATAAAAAATACTTAAAAAACACAGTATATCAGAATTTATTGCTACCTTTGCAGAAATTCCTGTAAAGGAAACACATATATAAAATAATACATTAAAAGAAAGTTGTATCACATGAATGCCTTGGAACTAAGCGAACAGGAAATAGGAAGGCGGCAGAGCCTAAAGGAATTGAGAGAAATGGGCATCAACCCATATCCTGCGGCAGAATACCCCACCAACGCCTTCAGCACAGACATAAAGAAGGAATTCAGCGAAAAAGAAGAGCAACGGGAGGTTTGCATCGCAGGACGTATTATGAGCGTGCGCGTCATGGGGAAAGCCTCCTTTGCAGAGTTGCAGGACTCCAAGGGAAGAATACAGATTTACATAACGCGTGACGAGATATGCCCCGGCGAAAACAAGGACTTGTACAACAAAGTGTTCAAGAAACTTCTCGACATAGGGGATTTCATAGGCGTCAGGGGCTTCGTGTTCAGGACACAGATGGGGGAAATATCCGTACATGCAAAGGAGCTGACGCTTCTCAGCAAGAGCCTGAAACCCCTGCCGATAGTGAAATACAAGGACGGGGTGGCATACGACAAGTTCGATGACCCGGAACTGCGCTACAGGCAGCGGTATGTTGACCTGATTGTGAACGATGGTGTTAAGGACACATTCCTGCAAAGAGCTACGGTGCTGCGAACGATGAGGCACATACTCGACGATAACGGATACACGGAAGTGGAGACCCCCACACTGCAGATGATTGCCGGAGGAGCATCGGCGCGCCCGTTCGTAACGCATTTCAATGCGCTGAACCAAGACATGTTCATGCGTATTGCAACGGAACTGTACCTGAAACGACTTATCGTCGGAGGATTCGAGGGTGTCTATGAAATAGGCAAGAACTTCCGCAACGAGGGCATGGACCGTAACCACAACCCGGAGTTCACGTGCATGGAACTGTATGTGCAGTATAAGGACTACAACTGGATGATGTCGTTCACTGAGAAACTGCTCGAGAGAATCTGCATCGCCGTGAACGGCAAGCCGGAGCGCGAGATAGACGGCAAGGTCATTTCATTCAAGGCCCCATACCGGCGACTGCCGATACTCGATGCCATAAAAGAGAAAACCGGGTTCGACGTAGAGGGAAAGAACGAGGAGGAAATCCGCGCCTTCTGCAAGGAGAAAGGCATGGAAGTTGACGAATCAATGGGAAAGGGCAAACTCATCGACGAACTGTTCGGGGAATTCTGCGAAGGAACATACATTCAGCCGACATTCATAACAGACTATCCGGTGGAGATGTCACCGCTGACAAAGATGCACCGGTCAAAGCCCGGACTGACGGAGCGGTTTGAACTCATGGTCAACGGGAAAGAGCTTGCGAACGCTTATTCTGAACTCAACGACCCTATTGATCAGGAAGAACGCTTCATTGAGCAAATGAGACTTGCGGACAAAGGAGACGATGAGGCAATGGTAATAGACAAGGATTTCCTCAGGGCATTGCAATATGGAATGCCGCCCACCTCAGGCATTGGCATTGGCATAGACAGACTCGTGATGCTGATGACCGGCAAGACTTTCATACAGGAAGTCCTCTTCTTCCCACAGATGAAGCCGGAGAAGAAAATACCACAGGACAATGAGGCGGAATGGGGCAAGATAGGAGTTGCCCCGGAATGGGTGCCAGTGCTGCGAAAGGCCGGGTTCAACCTCGTAACGAACATAAAGGACGAAAAGGCACAGGGACTGCAACAAAAGATTGGCGACATAGTGAAGAGATACAAACTCGACATGAAGAAACCGTCTGTGGATGACATACAACAGTGGATTGACAAAATCAACAAATGAAAATCGGCGACAGGCAATGCGCGGCACACCATTCCAACGCTTGCAACGCGAACCGTGAATTGCCTGCGCCAAACCTTAAATCCTTGAACAATAAATCATTACACTATGTTTGACTGTGGGAGAATTGCAATAATTGGCGGTGGAAGCTGGGCAACGGCAATAGCAAAGATTGTTGTCGTGAAAACACATCACATAGGATGGTATATGAGACGGGACGACCGCATTGAGGACTTCCGCAGACTTGGTCATAACCCTGCCTATCTCGTGAGCCTGCGATTTGACATAAACGAAATAGATTTCTCGAGCGACATAAACTATATCGTGGAAAATTATGACACCCTGATTTTCGTAACGCCGTCGCCGTACTTGAAAAATCACCTCAGGAAACTGAAAACAAGGATAAAGGACAAATTCGTAATCACGGCGATAAAAGGTATCGTACCCGACGAGAACCTCGTCTGCTCGGAATATTTCCACAACGTTTATGACGTGCCGCATGAAAATCTCGCATGTATAGGCGGACCGTCGCACGCGGAGGAGGTGGCACTGGAACGTCTATCATACCTTACAATCGGCTGCGTTAACACGGAAAAGGCAAAGGCATTTGCAGAACTCATAGCAAGCGACTACATAAAGACAAAGACATCGACAGACGTTATAGGAATTGAGTATGCGTCTGTACTGAAGAATGTGTATGCCATCGCAGCAGGTATTTGCAGCGGACTGAAATATGGCGACAACTTCCAGTCGGTGCTTATGTCAAACGCCGTGCAGGAGATGAACCGCTTTGTCACGGCTGTAAACCCAATAGAAAGAGCCATCATAGACTCCGTGTATATGGGCGACCTGCTTGTCACGGGATATTCAAATTTCTCACGCAACCGCACGTTCGGAACGATGATCGGCAAGGGCTACAGCGTGAAGTCGGCCCAGATAGAAATGGAAATGATTGCCGAAGGCTATTTCGGGACAAAGTGCATGAAGGAAATCAACCGTCACATGCACGTCAACATGCCTATACTCGATGCCGTATATAATATATTGTATGAGCGCATCAGCCCACAGATAGAAATAAAGTTGCTCACTGACAGTTTCAGATAACACAGCGCGCCACTCACAACATTTTTATTTTGCTCATACGCCTGATGGGCTGCCAGCACATCACATGATGCTTGCCAGACACCGGGCAGGCATGCCATACGACACAGGCAAGAAAGTAAACACGCCGTGTTTGCTCGGTAAATACGCCGTGTTTGCTCGGTAAATACGCCGTGTTTGGTCAGTAAATACGCCGTGTTTGGTGTTCTGAAAGACACAAATTGAATTGATATTCACAACAACCCATCATGCCGCTTACCAACACCAGGAAATGTGCCATAACCTATCCCAGTAACTATTCAGCAATAGCCATACGCCACCTCCCATCCTACAATGATAGGATGGTGCTGATGGCATTGAGTTGTGACTGATGGTTCTTCCATGCAGTG
>QWCK01000782.1_pt1 | contig 52044 bp, 50 predicted proteins | sample 1972571 | NCBI WGS metagenome assembly QWCK01 (sample SAMN09866710, study PRJNA288562) | Human gut metagenome isolate term2_stool, whole genome shotgun sequencing... | isolation source: gut | host: Homo sapiens | place: USA: California | reverse complement strand
ATATTTTTTATAAGGAACGCTCGCTGCGAATGCAAACCATTGCATTCGCACACCGCGAGCGACTCCAACGGCTAGCTCACGAGCGCTCCGCGCTCTGCTAGCCGCCAGCAAACGGCGGCAAAACATCGATGGTGAGGTCGGTGAGGTCGGTGAGGTCCGCGAGGCGTTTCTGGCCCGATTCGCGCAGACCCCCCACCAGGTATGACGAAATGGAGAGCACCTGATTCAATTCGTGGCCATCTCCTCCCGCCTGGGCCGCCGCATCAGCCACGCTCACGTCCCGCTCCACTTGTGCCGTCGCCGTATCGGTGCCCGCCGCATCCGCGGCCGCCGCGAAAAAACGCACTTGTACACCTACCGTGTTACCGCCACTATCCCGCATCTTTACCCCCCAATCTGAGCCATTGGAATCGTTGGAGAATGAAAGTCCTGCTGACCCAAGCCGTGCCCGGAGGGTTTTTCCCAGGTTACCGCCGCCCAAGCCTGCGCCAGTTCGTCATCGCTAGCACCTCGGCGCAACATCGCCCCCAGGTCACAGCTCAAGTTAGAGAACAGGCAGGGACGCACCAGTCCGGTCGGGGAAAGTCGGGTTCGGTTACAGTCTGCACAGAAAGGCGTGGATACCGAAGAAATCAACCCCATCGTGCCCAGGCGTTTTGTGCCCGCTAAGTCAAACACCTGAAAACGGGTTGCCGGGGCATGAATATCAATATTTTCGTGCACCGGGGACAAACGAAATTCGCGTTCTAAAGCCGGGCGCAGTTTAGAAAAATCCAGTTGCTCAGCGGAACCAACCCGGACCGTGTGCGGGCCGAAGGGCATATATTCAATAGCGCGCCACTCGATACCCCGCTCCAGGCAAAACCGCAGCAAATCCGGAGCCTCGCGTAGACTGACCTGGTCCAACATGACCGTATTCATTTTCATCGGCTGGAAACCTGCGGAGAGCGCGGCGTCAATACCCTCCAAAGCCGAGGCGAGTTCATCGCGCCCGGTGATTTCTGCAAAACGGGCAGGGTCGAGGGTATCGAGGGAAATGTTGATGCGCCGAACTCCCGCCGCACGCAGCGCCGAAGCTAGAGGTGCCAAACTGCGGGCGTTGGTGGTGAGAGCCACCTGGGGGTCACGCCCCGCGGCCGCAAACGTGTGGGTAATCCCCGCTGCAATCTCTAGCAAATCCGGGCGCAACAGCGGCTCCCCGCCGGTCAGGCGAACCTGGGTAATCCCTAGGCGGTGAATCGCTATCCCCGCCAAACGCAAAATTTCTGAGGAATCCAACAACTCCTGACGCGACACCCACTTGACGCCCTCACGCGGCAGGCAATAAGAACAGCGTAAATCACAACGATCAGTCACCGACAAGCGCAAGTCTCTCGCGGTTCGTCCCCAGCTGTCTCGCAGCGGCAAAGCCCAGGCAGACGCGAGCCCAGCGGCCTGTCCCACACGATTGACTCGTGTCAGCGTCTCAGTCAAACCTACCTACTTCCTCGGCCCCTCAGTATATCCCGCCATTCTATCGCGTCTCAAATATTATTCCAGTTCACTAGGCTTTTATGGTTTGTCCTCGCCTGATGGAGCCTATCCGTTATGCTGAAGGAGTGAGCCCATCGGCTCACTTAATTTTTGACCATACTCATTGAGGAGCAGACATGGCAGAAGAAAAACGCAAAGACGATCCGGAAAAAATGGCAAAAATGGCGGCATGGCTGCAAGCCGCTAGCCAGGAACTCAAACTACCGGAAGGGACTATTGCCCCCGTCCAGGAGGAACTATTGAACCTCATCAGCGATGTCGCGCACGGACCGTCTCGTCCGGGGGCTCCCCTCACGGCTTTCCTTGTCGGATTTGCCGCGGGTGGGGACATTGCGCAAGCGGGCGATAATGTGGCAAAACTTCGCACCCTGGTGGCAAAGTACCCCGCAAACTAAGACTTTCGCTGATGTCTGAGCAACGCGTGGGTGTTTTTCCGCAAAAACTGGTCTAATATCAGAAAATCTCCGCAAAATTTAAGATAGAGTGGCAAATATGTATCAGTTACGGATTAAGGACGCAGCAAATTTACTGGGTGTTAGCGATGATACGCTACGCCGGTGGATAGACGCCGGTCATCTCAGCGCCGGAACCGATAATGCGGGACGCAAAGTCGTAGACGGAGCTGAACTGGCGAAACTAGCTCAAGACAAAGCCAAAGATTTTGGTGACGCGGATTCCACGGGTTTCATTTCAGCCCGCAACCATTTCCGCGGTCTGGTCACCAAAGTCGTTTCCGACACAGTCATGAGCCAGGTCGAACTGCAATGCGGCCCTTTCCGCGTGGTGTCCCTCATCTCCACCGAGTCGGTGAAAGAACTCGGACTGACGCCCGGCGCGGTCGCTACCGCCCGGGTCAAAGCCACGAATGTCGTAATTGATGCATCTTAAGGAAAACCTGACGACACCCTTGTGCCGCCACAATGAGACGGTCGGCAACAGAAAACCGTCGACCCGGCTTTTGCGAAAGGAAAACTCATGAAAACACTCGCGCGTCTCGGGGCAGGCTTGGCCGGCCTCGCTCTGGCTGCCACCGGCCTCACCGCTTGTGCACAGGACAACGCCAACACCGCGAACTCAGAACCGAGCGAAACGGCCGAGGCCAAGATGATTCAGGTATTTGCCGCCGCCTCCCTCAAGGCTAGTTTCTCTGAGCTGGGCGAATCTTTCCAGAAGGAAAACCCCGACATTACCGTAAAGTTCAACTTTGACGGCTCCTCCTCCCTGTTTGATCAGATGCAAGGCGGCGCCAAAGCTGACGTGTTCGCCTCCGCTGACGAAAAGAACATGAAGAAAGCGACCGATGCAGGTCTGAACGCCGGCGAACCGAGCATTTTTGTGAACAATACCCTGACCTTGGCGGTACCGAAAGGTAACCCGGCTGGGGTCACCGGGCTGGACGACTCCCTCACCGGCAAGAAACTGGTCATTTGTGCCGAGGGGGTTCCCTGCGGCAACGCCTACCGTGAGTTGGCGCAAAAGGTCGGTTTCACCGGTCAGGCTGTGTCCGAGGAGACTTCGGTCAAGGACGTGATGGGTAAGGTCGTCAGCGGCGAGGCTGACGCGGGCGTGGTGTACCAAACTGACGCGCTGGCTGAAGAGGATTCGGTCGACACCATCGATATTCCCGGCTCTGACACCGTGGTCAACGCTTACCCGATTGTGGTCACCAAGATGGCTGCCGACAACGGCAACGATGCGGCCGCGAAAGCCTTCGTGGACTACGTGTTGTCCGATGCGGCGCAAAAGGTCTTTGCCAAGTACGGATTTATGAGTCCCGCTAAGTAAAGGCTCACGTTGAACGCTAATAACCACGGCTTTCCCCGCTGGCTGTATCTGCCAGCGGGGATAGCCTTGCTGTTGGTCGTTTTGCCTATTGTCGGGCTCATGGTGCGAGTGCCGTGGACCCGTCTGGTGGAAATCCTGACCCGCGACGAATCCCGCGATGCTTTGCTGTTGAGCCTGCGTACCTGCCTGGTGTCGCTGGTGCTGGTGCTCATACTAGGCACTCCCTTGGCGCTGTTGATTTCGCGCACCGAGGGATTTTGGGCGTACGTGTGGCGTACTTTCGCGGTCCTACCCATGGTGTTGCCGCCGGTCGTAGCTGGTTTAGCGCTTTTGGTGACGCTGGGACGCCGCGGCGTAGTGGGACAGTACCTGTCCTTGGCCGGTATCGAGATTGGGTTCACCACTATAGCCGTAGTGCTGGGGCAAACGTTCGTGGCCATGCCTTACTACGTGGTGTCCCTGGAGTCGGCGTTGCGCACTTTTGATTCCGGTTATGAGCGGATTGCGGCGACTTTGGGGGCATCTCCGACCTATGTGTTGCGCCGCGTCACGCTACCCTTGCTGAGCCCTGCCATAGTCGGGGGTGCCACCATGGCTTTTGCCCGCGCCTTGGGCGAATTCGGGGCCACCCTGACTTTCGCGGGTTCTCTGCAAGGGGTGACCCGCACCCTCCCCCAGGCTATCTACCTGTTGCGCGAGGACGACTCTGACCTGGCTTTGGCACTGTCCGTAGTGCTGGTGCTGTTGGCGGCCACCATGATGGGATTGTCGGCTATCTTTACCACCCGCCGCACTAAACAGCTCACGACGCAACCGGAAAGTGGTGACGACCAGTGAAAACTCGTCACGATACGGCAGCAAATCCCGCGGAATTCCCCACCGCTACCACCACGGCCGGAAGTGAAGTCCTGGTGAAGGCAGGCATCAAGGAACGCAACGTTACGGTGCAGTGTGCTTTTCAGGCGGGACTCATTACCGCCATCGTCGGACCGAACGGGGCCGGGAAGTCTACAATTCTGGGGATGATTTCCGGGCTGCTGGCCCCCGATTCAGGAGAGGTCCGCAGTGGGGATACGGTGTTTGCCGATGCCTCCCGCTCCTTGCCGCCTCATCAGCGTCCTGTCGCGATGCTGACCCAAAAACCCCTGCTGTTTCCGCACTTGAGCGTGTTGGAAAACGTGGCGTTTGGACCGCGAGCCCGGCATCGGTCACGGGAGGAAGCCCGGCGCATCGCTCGCCAGGAGTTAGCGGCGGTGGGCGCTTTGGAACTGGCGGATCGTCCCGCCACGGCTCTGTCCGGCGGGCAGTCGCAGCGCGTGGCGATTGCGCGAGCCCTGGCGACACACCCGCAAGTCGTACTGTTGGACGAACCGTTTTCCGCCCTTGACGTTGAGACTGCCGCCAAACTGCGGGAAGTACTGTCGAAACGGCTGCGTCAAGAGCCGCGGCCGACCGTGATTTTTGTCACCCACGACCCGCTCGACGTATGGATGCTGGCTGATCACGTGGTCGCCATCGAAAACGGCCATTTGATTGGGGAAGGCACGGTGGTAGAAATGCTGGGTCAGCCTGCCACGAAGTTCCTGGAAAACTTGTCCGGCATGAACCTGTTGGCCGGAGTCATTGGGGAATCCGGCGAAGTCGCCACCATTGATGCCGGCGGGGTGAAACTGACGGGACTGTGGCAGGGCAAGCATCATCCCGGCCCTCAAACCCCAGCTCTCACCGCTTTTGCTCCCCAGTCCGTGGCTCTATTCGAGACGGCTGTTTCCGGCTCTCCGCGCAACACCTGGCCGGCGCGCGTCACGGACATCACGCCGCGCGGCGCGGTGCAGTGGATCAGTTTGGAGCTGGATGGGGGGCAAAGCATTCAAGCCGTCCTGACCCCGCAAGCCGTCAGCGCCCTGCAGCTGGCTCCCGGTTCGCCCATTTTCGCCGAGGTCAAAGCCACTCAGATTACGGTGTATCCGCGCTAGGTTTTTATAAACCGTAAATATAAGGGGAGATTTGGGCGGTAGCTGCCATTATTGGCAGCTACCGGGCTATTCTCCCCCTATAATCACCGATTCCAATTTGATACCTATGGAATTGGCTCCCGGGGACAGTCTTTCAGCACCCCCGTCATGGCCTGTTTCTCTGCCGGGGTCACCCACAGCCCGTATTTCGCTTTCACCGCAATCTGACGCGCCACGTAAGCGCAGCGATAATCGCGTGCGGGCGGCAACCATTCGGACGCATCTTGCGATTGTTTATCCTGATTGGCCTGGCCTTTTACCGCTTCCAAGTTCAGCGGATCGTTGGCGATGGCTTCGCGTTCCTGCTGGCTGAGCTGCTGGCCGCCTGTACGCCACACGTTACCCAACGCCACCACGTGGTCAATCTGGACCGCGTCAGAGGTTTCCTGAGACCGCCTGAAATCAATGGTTTCCCCGGTGTATTTATCGTGCAAAACTCCGCTTTGTACCACGCAGTGAGCAGGAGTGTTGTTCGTAGCCGTCCGGTATTGGACGTTCTCTAGGTCGCGAGCCAACACTTCGTTGCGGGTATTGCAATCGTCGCCATCGAGGTCCAGCCACCCCTTGCCGAACAGCCGCTCGCGGTCGAAATCGCGGAAAGGATCTTTGTCGCGCACTTCCAAAGTGTCCAACACGTCACTAGCACGGCTCCCCGCAGTTTTTCCGGCGGCGGCGTCACGAGTCTGTTCCCCGGCGTTCCCGGATTGACTGGCGGAATGGGACTGGTCACCGCCGATGAGCCCGAAGAACCAGCCGTCATCCCCAACAAACTGGGTGCCCAAACCGGTCACCGCCACCACGGCGAACGCCGCCAGAGCCAGGTTACGTCCTCGCTGGTTACGGTTTGAACTCTTGCCAAACCAACCGTCCCAAGGCGCTACCTGCGGAGTTTCCGGTTCCAGACCGCGGTTTTCCTCCGGCCCAGCGCCCTGACCAGTGTTGTCCTTATTGCTCATGTATTCAGCCTAACGAAGTAATCTTGCCCGGTCACATCTGCCACCAGCCCCACACCGCGAGGGCTGTCCCCGAGGGCGGCAAAATCGATGACCGTGTCTCGTGACGGTGCCACCACGGACCGAGGCGTGAAAACCCCGGCGGAAAAACCGGCAAAATCCGGGTCTAAGGCCACCCAATCCACCAGCTCCATCCAGTCCAGTTTGTCGGATTGGCCGGTCACATCGTCCTCAGCGGTACCTGTTGCCACCGCGGCATCCAGCTTCGCGAGGCGGGTCTCGACTTCTCGACCCAATGACTCCAAGCCCGGCAGGATTAGGTTCGCGCCCCAGGACGCAGAATCTCGCCACACTTCAAAGCCGACTCCGGCTTGCACCAGGCGCCGCCGAGCCAGATGCACCCCCAAACTATTGCGCTCTATCCCCAGGAAACGCAGCCCCAGCTGGGCTGCTGCCACCAAAGTGGAGCCGGATCCGGCGAAGCAGTCCATCACCAGTCCCCCCGGCGGGCACGCCGCGGCGATGGCACGTTGCATGACTTCCACCGGCTTTTGAGTCGGATACCCCACCCAAGTCTCGGAATGATTCGGCGGCCGGGAAATCTGCCAAACATCGGGGGCGACCATACCCTGCGGATTGAACAGTTCGCGACGTTTCGGGGCTATGGTTGCGTTATAAGCCACCCGCACCGCGTCGGGGTCGAAAAAGTAGCGGCGCCGGTCGCGGGCATAAAACAGGATAGTGTCGTGTTTGTGGCCGAAAGCCCGCCGCGACCCCCCGCCCGAAGCGTAAGCCCACACAATCTCGTTGACCAGGCTATTTGACCCGAACACCTCGTCCATAACCAGGCGCAACGCGGCGGAGGAATGCCAATCGCAGTGGACAAAAATCGTTCCTGTTGGCGACAAAAACCGCCGGAGCACCGTCAGTCTCTCGTACAGATTTTGCAGGTAGTCCGCGGTTTGCCAGCGGTCGCCGTACTGTTTCAAAGCGATGGTGCGTTTCGGACCAGCCCGGCGGTGCGTCCGAATCTGTTGTACATAATCCACCCCGGAGTTAAACGGCGGATCGATATAGATGCAGTCGACGCTGCCCTCATATTGAGGCAATAATCCGCTCATGACCTGCAGGTTTTCCCCGACATAGAGGCGGTTTTCGCTCTGCGCTGTCGCGACTTCGCCCCTGAGCGTTTCCCGGTAGTGCTCAGCTCGGACGTAGGGCCGGGGTGTGGCCAGTGTCACTTCGTGTTTTCCGCGCCACGTCAAAGCCAGTTCCGGGGGTTTTTCCTGCACCATCCCATCCTACTGTGGGCGGCTCAGCCGGCAATAACCCGCCACTTCCGGAGGGAAGCCGTGCTTTTCACCCCCAGAGAAATTCCGCGGCAGGGCATAGCGCAATCGGCTAAAATGGAATTCACAGCCAAGCGGGAGGAAACGGGTCATGAGTGAGGACAGCGGGGATTTGTTCGATAACCCCTTTGAATCACCGTTCGACAACGTGCCTTTTTCCGTCAATAGGCTGCCCAACCTGACCCGTGACCGGGTTAAGAAAGTCTTGGAAGGCCACAACTGGAGTTACCAGGTAAACCACGATGGCGACGTGGGTGGGGCTTGGCAAAACGGCATCTATTACTTTCAAGTAACCGGGGAAAAGGACACTATCCTCTGTGTGCGCGGCACTTGGCGCGGAGAACCGGAACTGGACGATTTCATCCTGATTAACTCCATTTGTAACCGTTGGAACACGGATTATTACTGGCCGAAAGCCTACGCGCGAGTGACCGAGGATCGCGAAGTCTACGTGCATACGGAACTGCCCATCAGCTGGCGTACCGGCTTGACGGACGCACAGCTGGACGAACAGGTACGTTGCGCCTTGGAATCCAGCGAGGACTTCTTTGAGCATTTGGCCGAGCAGTTCCCCAACGCGATGCCGGAACCGGACGAAGATTCCGAATAGGCTCTTAGCTGGGCAGCAACCACCACAGGGCGCGGCCTTTGGCTCGATAACGCTCCAAGAAACGTTCCATCCGCACCGACCAATAGGATCCCAAACCGTGGCGCACCCGCAGTACCTGCCGGGCAGCATCTTTGCTCTTCTTTGGGTAGGTCAGCTCCGCATAGAAACCCCGCGGAGAAATCAGCCCATAATCCCAACACAAACTCAACACTGATTCGATTTCTTCCAAGGTTTCGGGCAACACTTTGTTTCTCTGGCCGGTCAGTTCCTCAATAATCAAATCCGTAACCTGGCGGCTCATCAAGTGAGCCATGTCGCGAGTCTGCATCGGGACGGGTGCCGGGACGGAATCGCTATCCGTGGTGAGTTCGCGCGTGTCCATAGCGATAGCCGAACCAATCCCGAAAATATTGCGATACGTGGGATTGCGGAAAGTTCGCGGCAGCACCGTCACTACCTGACCGGAAGCGTTTTGCTGGGTCTTTGCGTCCACCCGTAGCCGCCCCCAGCCGTCATAGAGATCCTCGCGCAGATCAGCTCCGTTCGCGTCATGCACTGCCAAGGGCGTGAGGACCCGCGCCGCCTCCACCGCCACCAAATCACATTCCATCTCTCCGGGCTGGCCCTCGCCGTGTACCGGAACGAATCTGACTCTTCGCCCATTGATCGAGGCCAGACGCATATCTTTGTGCAGAATCAGGCGGTGCGTATCGATGAGATGCACCAGGGCGGTCTGCATGTCCTCTTCCATCTTCGGGTCGTCGGTGTGGCCGTACATCCACGGCCGTCCCGCATCGAAAAAGTGCAGTTCCACCCGCGAGCGCAGAAAAGCGGCCCGCAGCACCTCGTCCACGCACAGGGCATATTCCAGCGCCCCGTAAAAGCCGCCCATGCCGCGAGCGGAACGACCGATAGCGATAACTTTCGGTTTGCCTCCCACCGGGGAATCCTGCAGTTCAAACAGCAGTCTGCGCAGTTCTGCTTCCCCCGCGATGGCACTGTCCAGGCGGTCCAAGACACAGGTCGGCACCGTGGTCGCTTCCGCGGGAATGCCCGCTACTCGATCGATATCGTGTCCGGTGGCAATGACCAGGTAATCGTAGGGCACCCGCGCAACTTGACCCTCCAGGTGTGAGCCGGTAAAAGTCAGTTGGACCTGGGGACGCGGGTCGTCTCGGTAGCCTTTGGGGTAAACCGCAGTAGCCATGCCTTGGTGAAAAATAATGCCTTTGCGCCGGTAAAGCGGACCGAGCGGGACAGCTTGCCGATGCACCGGTTGCAGGCCGGAGGCAATCTGGGCCATGACATCTGGATTCGTCCAAGCCGAGCCGGGGCTGATGACGATGACATCGTGGTCGTCTTTCAGGCGGTGTTTTAAGCCGAGGGCTGTCGAATGACCAGCCATTCCGGCGCCTATAACAACAATCCGGGCCATCTTAATATCCTTTTCTTTTCAGGAGTTCCGCCGAAAACGTTGCCCCGCAACGTTTTTTCACCGGCTCCACCCCACCACGCGCCGACACACACTCGCTACGCTCCCTGTCGGCACGCCAATCCGCCCCTATGACAACAATCCGGGCCATGCTTCACCTGGCTGAATTGTCCAGGCGGACTTTGATAGTGCTGGTGGCTTGTTCCACAGGCTTGATTTTCAGCTGGTCGATATTCACGTGCGCCGGCAAGTTCAAGGTCCACACAATAGCTTGGGCGATATCGGCCCCCACCAGAGGATAGTCCACCCCGGCATAAACGCCCTCCGCCGCAGCCTTGTCCTCCAGGCGCGACAGGGAAAATTCCGGGGTTTGCACCAGTCCCGGCATAATCTCGATAATCCGAATCGGCTGACCCACCAACTCCAGGCGCAGCGTCTCGGGAAGCATCGCCTCGGCGTGTTTGGCGGCAGTATAGCCCGCCCCGCCTGGGTACGTCTCGTGACCGGCAGTCGAGGTGACGAACACCAAATCCCCACCCCCGTGAGCCAACATTTGCGGCAGGAAAGCCCGAGTGACCTGCAGGGAAGACAAAACGTTGATGCTGTACATGGTTTTCCACCGCTCCAGCTTTGCCTCCATCACGGTGTCGGTGCCGCGCGCGCCCCCGGCATTGTTGACCACCGCGTCCACGACCTGTCCCTCGGCGGTCGCCCACTCGAACAGCGCCTGGACGTGCTCAGGAATGGTCAGGTCAGCGGCAAAAGCCGCGCAGCCCGTCTCATAAGCCAGTGCGGTCAGCCTTTCGGCGCGCCGGGCGGTCGCCAACACCTCCCACCCGCAGGAACACAGCTGTTTCACGGTTTCCCACCCGATTCCGGTAGAAGCCCCGGTCACCAGCACTCGTCCCGGCTGGCGGGCCGGGCGCGTTTCGGGAACTGTAATTCCAAAACTTTGGGGGTCAAGAGTCTCTTGGGACGGCTTTACGGGTCCGGGTGTGATGCTCATCTTTCGGTCACCTTTCCAGAATTTTTGGCTACAGAGCCACGCTATAGACTTAGCCTATAGGAAAACGACTCCGGCGGTTTGCTCTGAACGTCAGGGAAAACTGCGCAAATCAGGAAAAGAGGCAAGATGAAACTCGGCTTTATTGGAATGGGTGCCATGGGTTCGGCGATTGCGGCGGGGGCTCTCAAACATGACTTCGTCAAGGCCAGTGACCTGAGTTTTTCTGATTTCGGCGTAACCCCGGGTGAACACCCGCTGACCAAAGAGTTCGGAGCCCAGCAGGTGGCTTCTAACCGGCAACTGGTCGCGGCGGTTGACGCGGTGGTCATTGCGGTGAAACCGAAACATATCGGCACGGTCCTCACCGAAATCGCCCCGGAACTGGGAGGAAAGCTGGTCATTTCTATCGCCGGAGGGGTCGGGCTGGACCATCTGGAGGGCTGGTTGTCCCCGGAGACCCCCATTGTGCGGGTCATGCCAAACCTGAACGCACAGGTCAACGCCGCCATGTCGGCCTTGTGCGCGAACGCGGCGGTAACCCTGGAACAAAAGCAGTACGCCCTGGGTCTGTTCAACGCGGTGGGCCGCACGGTCGAGCTGGAGGAATCCTTGTTCTCCGCGTTTACCGCCATTGCTGGTTGCGCCCCCGCCTGGACTTATACCTACGTGGAAGCCTTGGCGAAAGCCGGTGTGGCGGCGGGGCTGACAAAGGCTGCGGCCATTGAGTCCGCGACCCAGATGCTGCTGGGCTCCGCCCTCATGCTGCAAGACGGTTTGGAAAAGGGCGCTCACCCCGGCCAGCTGGTCGATAGAGTGTGTTCCCCTGGCGGCTCCACCATCGCCGGTTTGCTGGCGGGCGAGGACGCGGGATTTTCACGGGCCGTAGTACACATGGTTGAAGGCGCTATGGCCGGGGACGCCAAAGCGACCCAGAAATAACCCCACCCCACCGAACGCGTTAGGGTAGCGGGAACGCGAGCGGGTAGACTATTGCAGGTAAATCACGACGATAAAAGGAAAACGATGACCGAGAGACTGAAAGCTCCGAGCGTACCAGCAAAGACGACCCTGGACGGGATTGAGGACAAATGGCGCGAGGTGTGGGCGCAGACGCAGACCTACGCTTTTGACCCGGACACTACCCGGGAAGCCGTTTACTCTATCGATACCCCGCCGCCCACCGTGTCTGGCTCGCTGCACGTCGGTCACGTGTTTTCCTACACACACACGGATTTGGTGGCGCGTTACCAGCGGATGCGCGGCAAGAACGTGTTTTACCCGATGGGCTGGGACGACAACGGTCTGCCGACCGAGCGCCGGGTGCAAAACTATTTCGGGGTGCGCTGCGACCCGTCCCTGCCCTACGTGCCTGATTTCACTCCGCCGTATGAGGGCGGAGAAGGCAAGTCCATCAAAAACGCCGACCAGGTGCCGATTAGCCGCAAAAATTTCGTGGAACTGTGCGAACGCTTGACCGCTGAGGACGAAAAACAGTTTGAGGAACTCTGGCGGACGCTGGGGCTGTCTATCGACTGGTCCTACACGATGCAGACTATTGGTAAGTCTGCGCAAAAGGTGGCGCAGACGTTTTTCCTGCGTAACTTTGCTCGCGGCGAGGTGTACGCGGCCGAAGCGCCGGGTCTGTGGGACGTCACGTTCCAGACCGCGGTGGCACAAGCCGAGCTGGAAGCGCGCGACTATCCCGGCTCCTACCATTCTTTTGCGTTCCACCGCGAGGACGGCAAGGGCGACATCGTTATCGAGACGACCCGTCCGGAACTGCTGGGGGCGTGCTGCGCGCTGATTGCCCACCCCGACGATGAACGTTACGCCGATATGTTCGGTACCTATGTCACGTCACCAGGGTTTGACGTGCGGGTTCCCGTGTTGGCTCATCCCGAGGCCGAGATGGACAAGGGTTCGGGTATCGCCATGTGCTGTACTTTCGGCGACCTGGTGGACGTGGATTGGTGGCGAGATTTGCAGCTGCCGACCCGAGTTATTCTGCGCAAGGACGGTCGGATTATTCCTGACGTGCCGGATTGGATTACTTCCGAGCGCGGTCGGGCGCTGTACCAGGAAACCGCCGGGAAAACGACGTTCTCTGCCCGGAAAGCTATCGTCGAGGCATTGCGGGAATCCGGGGAGATGCTGGGGGATCCGAAACCGACCCAGCGTATGACGAACTTTTACGAAAAAGGTGACAAGCCGCTGGAGATCGTGACTTCACGCCAGTGGTACATCCGCAACGGCGGCCAGCCTTATGCCCGCACCGCGGGAGGCACGGATCTGCGCGAGGAACTGTTGGCTCGCGGACGTGAACTGGACTTTGTGCCCGATTTCATGCGGGTTCGCTACGAGAACTGGGTCAACGGTTTGAATACCGACTGGCTCATTTCCCGCCAGCGTTTCTTTGGGGTGCCGCTGCCCCTGTGGTATCCGGTCAAGGACTCTGGTGAAACGGACTTTGACCACCCGATTTTGCCCAGTGAGGACGTGCTGCCTATCGATCCGACCACGGATACGCCCGCCGGATTCGATGAATCTCAGCGTGGCGTGCCAGGCGGTTTCGTGGCGGAAGTCGACATTATGGACACCTGGGCGACCTCTAGCCTGACTCCCGAAATTTATTCGGGTTTTGGGCGGGACGAAAAGCTGTTTGCGGCGACTTTCCCGATGGACTTGCGTCCCCAAGGTCAAGACATTATTCGCACCTGGCTGTTCTCGACCGTGGTGCGCTCCCACCTGGAGTTTGACACTCTGCCGTGGCGCCAAGCCGCGATTTCGGGCTGGATTTTGGATCCTGATCACAAAAAGATGTCGAAGTCCAAAGGCAACGTAGTGACCCCGATGGGGCTGCTGGAAAAGCACTCTTCCGACGCAGTGCGCTACTGGGCGGCCTCGGCCCGGCTGGGGACGGACGCGGCCTTTGACGAGGGTGAGATGAAGGTCGGGCGGCGTTTGGCCATCAAACTGTTGAACGCGTCGAAGTTCGCACTCTCCATGGGCGGGGACGCCGACCTGGTCCTGGATCCGGCGCTGGTAACGATCGAGGTAGACCGGTCTTTGATTGCCACCCTAGCGGAAGTCATCGCCTCCGCAACCAAGGCTTTCGAGGAAATGAACCATGCTCGTGCCCTGGAAGTGACCGAGAGTTTCTTCTGGACGCTGTGTGATGATTACTTGGAGCTGGTCAAGGATCGCGCTTACGGCAAGGATCCGGCGGCCGATAGCGCCGCGGTCGCCTCCGCACGCACGACCCTGGCACTAGCGATTGATAACGTGGTGCGCCTGCTCGCGCCGTTCCTGCCTTTCACCACTGAGGAAGTGTGGTCCTGGTATCGAACCGGTTCGGTGCATCGGGCGGCTTGGCCCAGCACGGATGGCTTGGATAGCGTGAGTGGTAATCCCCAGGTGCTACAGGCGGCAGGAGGAGCGCTGTCGGCCCTACGCAAGGTCAAGTCGGATGCCAAAGTGTCTCAGCGCACCCCGTTCTTGCACGCCACCGTGACTTTCCCCGAGCCCGATGTAGCGTGTGCCGAGGCGGCTCGCGCCGACTTGGTGGCAGCCAACCACGTGGAGGGCAAGCTGGAGTTCGTTGCTGGCGAGGTCGAATCCCCGCAGGTCAGCGCCGCCGAGCTGGGCGAGCCCCCGGTAAAACCGGCAAAACCGGCAAAATAGTTTCCCGCTCTAGCCCGGGAACAGTCCCCCTTACGCTCGCCTCGCTATTCCGCGAGGCGAGCTGACTTTGCGCCCGCCAGCGCGCTTTACGGCTAGGGAATTGACGCTACACCAGGAAAGCGAGACGCAACCGCTGAGGACCATGAAACATGGTCCATTCACGGTTACACGCTACTGCGGTGTGCTTATTTTTCACCCGGGGTGTTGGTCTCCGGCGGGTTGGACGCGTCAGATTCGGCTTGGTCGTCCAACTTGAAACCGGTAACTATGCCGTGAAGTTGATTGCTGATTTCGACTATAGCTTCCAGTTCGGTCAGCACGTTTTGCACCCCGATGGAGTTTTCCTGTGCGGCTTGAGCAACATTGCCAATTTGGTTGGCGATGTCTTGTGAGCCTCCCGCCGCATTCGTCACCGAGGAAGAGATTTCGTTGACCGTTGCAGTTTGTTCCTCTACAGCCGCGGCTATAACAGTTTGAGTTTCGTTAATCTGGTTGATGACTGCAGTAATTTCGTTCAAAGCAGCCTCAGCGGCGGCTGTGTCATTTTGAATGGAAGCCACCCGGGTGGAGATATCGGAAGTGGCCTCGCCGGTTTGCTCCGCCAGGTCTTTGACCTCCCCCGCAACAACCGCAAAGCCCTTGCCGGCTTCCCCGGCTCGAGCCGCCTCGATGGTGGCATTCAGAGCCAGCAGGTTGGTTTGCTCGGCAATCTGGGTGATGGAATCGATAATCTCGCCGATACCGCGGGAGGACTCGGACAGTTTCGAGACAATCTCAGTAGTGCGCTGTGCCACTTCCACACCGTTACTCGCCGTTGCTGCGGCGGTGGTGGCGTTCGAGCTGATTTCTCGAATAGCCGCGCCCATTTCTTCTGCCGCTGCCGCTACAGTTCCGATGGCCGAAGACACTTCCTCTGCAGATTGAGTCGTGGTCTCGCTTTGGGCGGCTGCTTGCGCAGTCGAACTGCCGATTTGCTTCGCAGCCGCTCCAATAACCCCTGACCGTTCGTTCAAAGACTGCGACGAATCTGCAATGGTCTTGATCAATTTGCTGATGCCGCGGTTCTTTTGATTCACTACTTCGGCCAGTTGGCGAATTTCTTGCACGCCTTGAGGTTGAAGCCGTACTGTCATATCTTTTGCATCGCTCTGGGACAAAATCTTGCGGTAGGCCACAACAGGTTTGACTGTATTCCGAGCAAGCAGCAGCAGAATGCCGATGGCGCTCACCGCGAGTACCAGGGCGACTACCGACAAAATCCACAGTCCGGCGAGGGTACCTGTGTTGGCGTCTTCAACTCGTTTGGTCAATCTGGTATCCATCTGCGCAGTAACATCGTCGAGGGGTTCCATGATGCTTTCAACATTGCTGTTGTATTCGTCACCGAAAATTAACGAAATCGCCAAATTCTGTTTCTGGGAAGCGTCCAGAGCCGTGTCTTCCGGAGATAAGTTAAATTCGGCCACGCCTTTGGGCATTTCATTGGGAGCCATGCCTTTAGATTCCAATACCAGGCGTTGTGCCCTGGTTTCGATTTCTGCCAGTTTGTTGGAGTTGTCCAGTCCCTCATAGATTTTGGCCAGTTCCTCGGATGGCATATCCGTACCTTTAAGGTTTTGCACGGCATCGCCGCGATTGTCGTCGTTCACTTCCTGCCAATACGCATCAAGGAATTTCTGGTCCCCGGTTACCACGAAGGATTTCACCTGATCTGTGAGGTTTTTCGAAGCGTCGGTCACGCGGTTGATTTCAAGTATTTCGGTATCGTAGGCGTTGTTCGATGCTCCTATCTGAGCAAATTTCACTTGCGCAAATACGATTGAAAAAACCGCCAATAATGAAACCACCACGATAGTGGTTAACGAGATTTTGATGAACGATTCCAGCTTCATAAGCCTCTTCTCCTTAGAATGCAAAAGGTACGCAAATCCCCAATAGAATCTGGCTACCGCAAATTTGTTCGTACGATTGTACAAAATGGTTGGGCTTGACCACAACAACCGCAACACCGCTTCTAATATTGTCAGGACAAATTATGAATGCGAATGCGGATTGACCGCGCTGCGCCCGGCTTGACAGCCAGCTTTGAACGCTTCACCAGATTCCGTGGCGGGGCCACCACCAGAGATTAGAAAAATGAACTATAGTTCATAAATCCGTCAAGATGAGGCAAAAAATGAACCGTACTTCAGAAATAGAACGCGGTTTCTGCGAATCAAGCCTCAACTACATCGGGGGGGATTTCTAGGCGCGCCGCCAGTTTACGCGCGTCTTCGGGCGTGTCGACGTCCATGCAATAATGCTGCGGATCCGCCACTGCGGCCACCTCCAGGCGGGAAAAACCGTTGCGGATTGACCGGTTGCGAACTTGGGGCAGTCCCCGCAAGGCGTCCAGCCGGTAGCAACCGTGCAGGTACTGGAGTCGCGTTTCGCCATCGTCCGTCAGCGGCGCCGCCCCGGCGCAGCCCTCTAATTGCGCACACAGGTTCCCCCACAATCTTGGGGTCAGCGGAGCGTCACAAGGCATGACCGCCACGACCGCAGAATCCGGCAGGTCCCCCAACTGAGACACCCCGGCATTGAGGCCCGCCAGCGGTCCCCCCAGAGGGGGATTTTCCAACGTCAGCACCACCCTGGAGGGAACCGACAGGCGTTCGGGAGCGACCACGACCACCCGACCGGAGAACCTGGTGCGCTCGATTTCGGCAAAAACCCAGTCAATGAGCCTGGTGCCTCCTACCCGATAATCGGGTTTGGACACTCCGCCCAAACGTTTCGCGGTCCCTCCTGCCAAAATCACCACCGCGTCGGGAACAACCGCCGGGTTTCCTGCACAGTCACACATTTACGTTCAGTCCGCCTCCTGGGTTTCACGCTCACTCTCGGGAGCGTTTAGGTAAATTGTAGGCTCTGTGCCGAGCTTTGGTTTGGCTACCGACCGGGCACAAGCCGGCGGGGCGCACCAGCCCGTTACGGCGTCAGTCCGCCAGCATGGGGCTCAGTGGCAGCGGTTCGGGCAAATCTATCGTGATACTCAACTGTAGCGCTGGGTCGGCAAACGCCCTCCCGTTGGAAGTCATGGCGAGGGCGCGATACGCCCCACCCAAAACGTCCTTCTGAGTCAAATCGTGCAGCAGAGGGGTTCCTCCCGCAATCAGCGCCGTTGAGAGGGCCTCGCAATCCATCGCGTCAGGTCCCACCACGAGCGCCGCGCAAATATCGGTAAACGCGAGCTGCCCGTCCAGACCACGAATGTGGCTGCGCACCAGACTGGGGACAATATCCGTTTGCGGTAGCGCGGAAAAGGAGAGAGCCTCGTTTTCTATCTGCAGGTTTCCTAGGAATTCCGAACCTGCCCAGGGCGATTGCACTCTAATGGTGGCCCGGCGGTCCGGCGCCACAATCGACGAACCCCCGAAGGACACCAAGATGTCACTGCCGCCCGATTGTGCAATGAGGGAAGCCAGGTGCGCAGCCGCGTAGCCTTTCGCGATACCTCCCAAATCTAGGCCCCCAGCCCCTGCTCCGTCGGTGAGACGAGCCTGCTCGCCACGGAGCTGTAGCGTTTCGGCGCCCAATCCCAAACACGGGAATAGTTTAAAGAACCCCCCGGTACGCTGCGACCAATCCTGAGCAGCCCGAAACACCGCAGCACAATGCGGTCCGACATTGATCCACTCGGTGTTCAAGCGGCTCACGGGTGAATCCGCCCGAAACCGCGACAAGTCGTCCTCCAACTGCTCCACCCTTTGCGGCAGGCTCACCCGGAGGACTTCCGCGACCTGGGGAGCGCTGCGCCACGAGACCGTCACCAGCGTTCCCATCGCGGCAAAGGTAATCGTGGTTTCTCCGTGCAAAGTCTGCGCGAGGTGCACAACGCCTACTTTTGCGCGGTGTCCATAGCCGCCTGCACCGCGTCGAGGAACAACCGATGTGACAAGGACGCCCCGGCCACCCTATCGACCTGATTTTGATCCCCGGTCCTCAAGAACTGCTGTACATAGCGCTGTTCGGCGCTGATAGCGTCTTGGGCGCGCTGGTAGAACTCCGTGTCTATCCCGCCGCTAGCGGTTTTCCCGTAATTTTCGTCATGTACCGTCCCGTCTTTGTCATAGAGACGGAACTCGGCCTCAACCACCTGACCGTTCTTAATTGTGAAGCGAACTTTGCCGACCGTACCGTCCTCTTCGGGCTGCGAGCTGCCCGCATATTGCCCATCGGGCAACGTTGAGGCCGCTGGGTAAGTCGCACAGCCGCTGAGGGCGACCATGCCGATAGCGAGCAATGCCCCCGCGGTCGTTTTACGCATCTTTCCCTCCTGTTTCCGATGTTTCCGGCGCGCCTGCCACGGAAGAAGTTTGCGGCTGATTTTTCACTTCGCTGACGATTTTTCCGTGTTCCAAAATGATTTGACGCTGACCTTGCCGAGCGACGTTGGCATCATGGGTGACGACCAGCAGGGTGGTGCCCTCCCGGTGCAGCTGCGAAAAGAAGTCGATAACGATGTTTTCGTTTGCCTCGTCGAGGTTTCCGGTCGGTTCGTCTGCCAAAATGACAGAAGGGTGGTTGATGAGAGCACGAGCCACGCACACGCGCTGCTGCTCTCCTCCGGATAGTTCATGAGGGAGGTGGGTGGCGCGAGCGGACATGCCCACCCGGTCTAGTGCCTCCATTGCCTCGGCTTCATCAGGGAGGGAATGGTAGTACTGGGCCATCATCACGTTTTCCACCGCGGAAAGGTGCTTGACCAGGTGGAACTGTTGAAAGATGAGGCCAATCTTGCGGCGGCGCACCGCAGCCAATTCCAGTTCACCCATCTTGTCCAGACGCTCCCCCTCCAGGTAAACCAGTCCTTCGGTGGGAGAATCCAGGCAGCCCAAAATGTTCATCAAGGTCGACTTGCCCGAACCGGAAGGTCCCACTACCGAGAGCCACTCGCCTCGGGTCACGTCCAGGCTGACATTATCCAGCGCCGCCAACTCGCCGTATTTTCGAGACACATTCTCGACTCGATAAATCAATTGTTCATCATTATTATCTGCCATAGCATTCTCACTCTCCACCAAGAACGTTTATTGGATTGATTCGGGCAATACGTTTAGCCGGCCACAGAGAACCGATAACCGCTACCGCTACCGAAAACACAATTGTGAGGACTATAATTATCCAGTTGATTTCTACTCGTGCCAGGAAAACTTTTTGCAATATGTAATCCGCCAGCCCAATTCCCAGCAGCACCCCTAAGAAGCCTCCGAACAGCCCTAACAGTATCGACTCTCCAATCAGCTCCGTGAATACGTCCTTACTCAAAGCCCCTAAGGCCTTTTTCAATCCAATCTCGCGGGCGCGTTCCGAAACAATCGAACTCAGTGTCGCGGATACCGCAATCAACATTAGGGCGGAAATAATAATACTAACCACCCAAATTAGGTTGCTTAGAGTATGGGCGATGCGCGTCTCATTTTGCGTAGTCCGACGCACCACTTCAGCGTCAATCCCGTTGACCTTTTTTTCGATAGTTTTCGCTAAGGCGCTAAGTTGGGCAGTATCACCTTTCAGGGAATATTCCACCAAACTATAGTGGTCGGCAACCCCACCCATAGCGGTATAACTGTCTGGGCTCAACACCGCCAGGTCGTCCTCGGGACCGCCGGTGCGCAGCAGCCCAGATATTTCCAACTGTTTGCCGGAATGGTTAACGTCTCCTGAGTTCTGCTCATCGTTGTTTTCCCGTAGCTGCGCCACCTTGAGGCCAATCAGGTCACCGACGTGCAGACGGAATTTTTCTGCGAGGTTCACGCCTAACAGGATTTGTTCACTGCCCTGCGGCACTTTCCCCTCGATTGACCAGTAGGGTCGAACTGACCGAGCGTCCGCAAATTTCGTCACCATGAGGGGAACTGGCTGTTGCCCATAGAGCAGGTTACCGTAGCTGTAGCCGGCCCGCCCCAACAGGCTCTCGCCGCACTGCCGGTCGATGGCGGACACCGTTTCCGGAGTAATTACGTTGGAACCCTGGGGCAGCACCACCAGGTTTGCTCCAAAAGAGCGCAGTTCCTTGGCGATATAATCGGGAACCGTCACCGCCACCAGCCCCAACCCGGAGAGGGTAGAAGCACCCATCGCGATTGCTAGGGAAGCAATCAAAACTCGAGAGAAGCGGTGCGCAAAGGCTTTCCAGATGATGCGCACGAACATTCGTTTGTGTGAGTTCATTGCCGCCTACTTTCTGTGCAGGACTCGTGCCGGCTGCAAAGTCACCAACGCCCGGATTGAAGGTAAACAGCCCAGCAAAACCGTCAGCCCTACGATGACCGCCATCAGGGGGAACACCACCGGACGGATATTGATACTGACCCCAAATACCAGGTGGCCGACCAGTTGGGCCAGACCGATGCCGCCCAGGCACCCGAACGCGGCCCCGACCAGGCTCACGATGAAGGTTTCCGTCAGAATCATCAGTACCACAAACAGATTGCGCGCCCCCAAGGCTTTCATCAATCCAATCTCGGCGGAACGTTCCATCACCGAAGCGGTCACCAAGTTAGCGATGCCCAGAGCGGACCCCGCCATGGCTAAAATCGCCACCAAAGTCATAATGAGCTGGGTTTTTTCCAGAATCGTGCCCTCGCTGTCGGCGATTTGGTGAACGGGGGTCGCTACGGCGTTGCTCATGACTTCCTCAATCTGATAGGCGATTGAGGACGTGTAAGCGGTGCAGTACCAGGTCTCCCAGTCCTCCAGCGACAGTGAGCTGGGATCGCGGGCAGCACGGCGGGACAAATCATTTTCCGGCGTGGTGATAGCCCGCACCTCGACCCGATCGACTTGGCCCGGACGATTCGAGAGGCTCTGAGCTACGCTCAAGTCCGCAAACAGTTGCCGATCTTCATTGGAACCGGAGGTAAGAATGCCGCTGATGGTCAAAGATTGGCTGGGCGCGGAACCGGTTTCCCCATGCGGGGGTTTCAAGGTGAGAGAATCCCCCAGGTGCCAAGCGTTCTGCTGGGCCAGTTTCGTTCCGACCATGACTTCGTCGGGAGCCTTTGGCCAACTGCCTTGAATTTCCCACCAGTCGCGCATATCTGCCATGCCGGTATCGACTTTTTCTCCCGTGGGAATAGACAGCTTTTTGCGGAACCATGTCCCGACTACATCAATGTCTTGGCCTGAGAAATCGGCCTTGGTTTCCAGGAACGGAGCGAAGTTTTCGATGTTGTAGGCCCAAAAAATGGTTTTCAGTTTCGCCAGCTCGGATTCCTGCAACGCCCCTGACTGGGAATTCGCCGAGCTATCCGTATCCTCGAAGTCATAGAGTTGGGAAACTACGGATTTTCCTTGCGGTAGCACTTGGATATTGGCACCGTAAGAGCCAAGTTCCTGCTTGATTTTGTCCCCCACGTCCAGCATGACCGCGAGCATGGAAGTCGTGAGCCCCGCCCCTAGGAAAATCGTTACCGCAATCATGAGGCGCTTGCCGACCTGCCGGCGCAACGCCTTGAAAATCATCCTGAAAAAGAACATGGAAACTTATACCTTAGAAGCCTTAGATTATTTTGGTTTTAAAGATTTTGGCGTGCCCACTCAGCTCGTCAGCAAAAAACCGCAATTCTTTCGGGCCCACTTCATACTTAATCGGAATGGGGTTACAGCCACCGGGGAAACCAATAGTTTGAATGTTCATCATGACCCCGCAACGCCGGCAAATGACTTTCCCGCCGTCCTCGTAATAACCGGATTCACCACAAATCTCACACGCGTCGAGACCGCAACCGTAAGCCACCGCGTTCTTTTGAATGACGATGAAACGGACTTGCGTCCCGTCCTCGGTCACGTAGGCGAACCGATGCAGGTGTCCATCAGACACCAGCTCCCGGCTCACAGAAACCACATTGCCTTTCACGGTGGAAGGCTCTATCGGGGATAACTCCGGAACGGCCTCCGCCACGCGCTTGCCAACAGTCAAGGCAGTAACGAATACAACCGTGCCACCCAAAGCCAGCTCCAAAAAGTGACGGCGCGTAATCCGATCCGCTTTCACTAAACGCGCTTCCGGGCCGGAAACGTTGACGGGTTTGGAACCGAACCAAATAGCGATGATGCCGGGAATGGCGGTCAGCACCACCAGGGCCAACAGTATGACCGTGTTGGCATTTTGAATCCACAACACGAGTTCAAAAATGGTTCGCGACCGCGGCAGGAAACCACGTGCGGCGAGCTGCTGATACAGCAGGATAGAACGCGGACCGATGACTACCAAAAATACCGCGGTAGTAATTGCTAAACGCACCATCGCGGGAACCAGCCTGGTGGCGCGCACGTAGGCCCATCCGGCGATGACCACCAGCAACGTCCCGAACGCAAATCCGGCAAAACGTGCCAGCGATTCCGTTTCTAGCGGGGAGGACCCCATCAGCACAATTTCATCGGTCGAAAATGCATATTCAAAGCCGAAATTGATGATGATGCTGACGGCAGTCAGCAGCGAGACAACCAGCAGTGCCCGATGTTTAGCACTCTGTTTAATGTCATAGAGGTCGGCGGCGCCAAACCACCAGGACACCCCCAGGAAACCTAGGGAACAAATCAGCATGACTGGAACCAGATAGAAGTTCATGGTGGGAACATCTATCAGGTTCGTATTCAGTCGAAACCATGCCAGCGTCGCCGCCGCTAGGGCTGCCACCACCAACACCACGGTGGTAATCCGAGCGACAACTCGGCGTTCCATCGGGGCGTGTGGCCGTGCTGCCAGCAAGATTGCCAGCGGCACGAACAGCGGCAGCCCATAGCGGAGGGCGACAACAAATAACTTGAGCAATGAAATCTTCTTAGAGAATCTGCCCGTCCCACTGCCAGTTCTTGAACTCGAACTTCAGCGGTTCTTTCCAGAAGCGTCCCTTGACCGCGGAGGAATCCTTACCCGTATGCAGCATGAACTTGTCTTCCGGAGAGGGGATGGTGATGGTCACATCGTACAGACCGGGCTTGAGCTTGATGTTGTTGCCGTAGTGAGGACCATCAACGGCAATCATCGGCATCATAGTGCCCAAATCGGTTTCCTCACCGGTCTTTTGATCCTTGACCACGGCCTTCAAGTCGTCCAGGTAGGGCAGGTATGAATCGGCCGGGTACCCGAATTCTTCGGCCTTTTCATTGGTGGAAACGTCAATCTCAAAGTGCATATCAGATTCGGAGGCTGGAGGCATCTTCATCGAGCCATGTTCCATATCGACAGCCTGGAAGTATACGACGTTTACGTTCAGCGGTCCGTTGGTTTGTTCGCCGGAATCCCCGACCGGAAGTTCATTGATACCCACAACGTTGGGATCGCTGGGGGTTTCCGGCTGTTCCTGCTCGGTCGCCGGCTTGGTGTCCTGCGGCTTCGCCTGGTTGTCCGGGTTTTCGCCACAACCGCTGAGGCTCGTGCCCAACGCCAGGACGGCTGCCAGAGCCAGTAGCTTTTTATTCATTATTATTCCTTTCCGCTGTACGCTTCGACAGCGTCTTGTGTGTCTTCCCTCGAAGAGTGTTCTTCGGGAGCTTTATCATTACTTTCCGAGATAGAGGTGTCGGGACGAGTCTCGGAGTCACCCGTCTCCGGCTGGTCTGCTTTGGCCCGGCGGCGTTGCAGCAGAGCTAGGCCGACCAAAACTGCGGCGGTAATAATCTGGGAACCGAGGGTTTCCGCGGTGGGATAGATTCCCAAGAACACCACGGTAGGAACGGAAGGCACCACATGCGCCCCGACCAAAGCGGCCTCTTGCAGCTCTTTAATCGCCCCGCCCACGATGGCGACTGCCAGCAACGCCAGCAATATCGAAGTCCACTTAAAGAACGGCTTGAGCGGCAGACGCACCCCGAACTGCCAGACCAGCACAAATAGAATCGCCAGGATAACCGCTGCCGTCACGCCACCCGCAACGATAAACCAATAATCGCTGCGGATTTTCGCCCCGGCGACAATCGGATAAAAGAACAGGATTGTTTCGGCACCCTCCCTGGCCACGGTGAGGAAGGACACAAATGCCAGAGCAAAAACGCCTCCTGAGGCGGTTTTTTCGCCCGCGGTGGCCTTAATGTATTCTTCCCAACGCTTGCCACTGGATTTGCTAAGGATCCAGTTGGATACATAAATCAGCATCAGGGCGGCCGCCAGACCGGTAATCCCCTCCAGGAGTTCCTGACCCATTCCGCTCTGCACACTGGCGCTGAGCTGACCAAACAGAATAGCCAGACCGATTGAGATGGCCACGGCGATAACCACGCCCACCAGGATTCCCCGCAGCTGGTCGCGCCGTCCCGCTTTCAAAGCGTAAGTCACCAGAGCCGCTACCACCAGCAGGGCCTCCGCGCCTTCACGCAACAGAATCAGCAACGCAGCAAAGAAACCGGAAATCCCTAACGGTCCCGAGTCCTGCGTTTTCGAGTCCAGGAATTGCGCGTCCTCTACGAGCTTCGCAATCAGGTCCTTTCCGAGTTTCTCCTGTTGAGCCTGGTCACGACCGTCTTTGTAGCCCTGGCGCAAGTCGCTGAACATGCCCTCAATCTCGGTTACTCGGCTGAAGCCTTTGTGCACAATGGTGTTATTTTCAAACCCGTCGGCTTCGTAATGCCCCAGATACGCTTCGGTAGCCAGGGTGAATGCCCGGTCGGCCTGTCCCTTGACGTAAGCGCTTTGCGCCTCGGTGATGTTTTGCGCAATCGTGTCTGCAACCCTGCTCCATTGATCAGCCACCTTAGGGGCTTTGACCAGCTTAGTTACCGTTTCTTTAAGCAAGTCTATGACTTTGTCACTGGCTTCACGAAGCGCCTCCGGGCTCGCACCGTCACGGCTGAGATTGCGTAAATTCAATAGTTCGGTGACGAACTTATCGTCAACGTCACGCCCCAAAGCGTGTTTGACCTGATCCTCCAGACCGCTCGTCTGGTAGTTCTCATAATAGGCTTGACGAATCAGAGTCTGGACTGCACTCGGATCGCCAGCTTCGGGAACCTCGTTCAGCTTTTCCTGCATTACCGACACAACATCAGACCATTCACCAAGGTCGGAGTTTTGGGTTGCGGCCGCGCTAGGCCAGACTACTCCCCCGAAGGCCAGCGCCAACACCACCGCAGAAAAACCTAAAATAAACCGCAGTCCTCGCGCCCCGAGGGAAGTCAGATTCCTGGTTGCGTTCACGATTCCATCAACTTCTTTCCAAATCAAAACACGTCAAGGCTACAGAAAAATAGCTATTAAGGCAAGCCTTGCCTAATTAATATAGCTTCATCGGGCTTTTCAGGTCTGAATTCACTTCACCGCCAATTAAGGGAATCTCGACTTACTGCGGCTCTTCCAAACGGCCGTTCAGCATGTCGAATCTGCGGTTGCAGTATTCATAAGCGGCCGCGTCATGCGTGACCATCACGACCGCGCTGCCCCCTCGTGCGAGCTCGCGGAATAGCCCCAGCACCGCCGCGGTACAGTAATCGTCCAAATCTCCGGTCGGTTCATCCGCCAACAAAATCTCTGGTTGGGTCATAAGCGTGCGGGCGATGGCGACCCGACGCATCTCTCCCCCGGATAGTTCCGCGGGCCAGGCGTGGGCTAGGTCCGTAATGTCGAGCTTTTCCAGCAAATCCAACGCGCGATTGACGGGCAAAGACTCTACCGCCTCCGGGGACGATTGCACCGAAGAACGCCCTTGTGCCGGCAAAGTCGCGGGCAGCACCACGTTATCCAACACGTTGAGGGAACTGACCAGGGTTTGCTGCTGCGTAATCATGCCCAGACGAAACCGGCGCAGCTGAGACAGTTCCCGATCCGAGAGACCAGACAAATCCTCTCCTGCCACCCGAACCGTTCCTGAACTGGGCCGCAGCAGACCCATCATCAGGTTCAGCAGGGTCGTCTTCCCGTTGCCAGATTTGCCTGAAATGACCACGAACTGGTTGGCATCTATCTCCAGGCTGACGCTGTCTACCGCCTTGAACTCGCGGCCCCGCCGTGAAAACTTCTTGGTCACCTCGCATAGTTCCAGCAGCATCTATTGTCCCTCCCGCACGACCTGATAAGTTTCCTTTTGTAGCAGGCGCATCGCCGAGACTATGCTGGCCAGCACAGCACTGAGACACACCGTAACCAAGATGAGGCCACCCAGGGAACACTGGCTCCATACATCACTTTGCAGATAGGGCTGCTTCAAAGCCCTTTGAATGGCATTGCCAAAGGGCCGCAGCAGCGCCGCACTGAGCCCCAGCCCCAGCATGCCGCCCGCCAGGCTGACCAGCAGATTCTCTTTCAGCAGCATGCCCGTGAGCATCGTCCTGGTGGCGCCCATTATCCGTAGCGAGCCCAGCTCTTTGCTCCGAGACATGACGCTAACCCAGTTGACCGTCACCAACACCGCCAGCGATACTGCCCAAAAGATAATCAGAAAGACCTGCAAAGCACCCACGATATGCCCCACGCCCTCTTTGAGCCGGGAACTGATTCCGTTCGCGGACACAAAGCCCAAGCCCTCCAGCTGCGGGGATTTGGAAATATACTGCGCCACGTCCTCCGGGGTGTAATCGGGCTTGACCTTTACCATCACTGCGGAGACCCGGTGTCCAATCTGATCTGCGGGCAAGACCGGATGCCCCACCTTTTCCGCTTGGCGCGCCAAGATTTTCGTGGTCGCCAGATTGGCAAATACAGACGAATCCAGATTGGTGCCTGTCGGAGCCAGCCGCGCGCTTACCGGGAATTCATAGTTGAACAGGCGAATCTTGCCCTGGGCATTAATCTGGACTTTGGAACCCGCTACCAACTCGCCATCCTGCAGACCGCGGGAATAAGTGGCTTGAATCCAGGGTTTAATGACAAAGTCAGTGTCCGGGTCAATGCCGATGATTTGCAGCCGCACCTCGCAACAGCTCGCCATTAGGGAGGCAATATAGGTTTGTGTGGTGACCCGTTCCACTCCGGGAACACTGGCAACCAAATCAGCCACATCATCTTGCAACAGGAACCCGCTCGGCTTTCCTCCACAGAGGTAAATATCCTTTGCGGACTGCTCAAACTGGGAAGGCACAATCATTATGTCCGCCCCCAGACGTTCCTTGACCGATGACAAGCCTTGGCTGAGGTTCAGCGAAACCATTCCTGCACCGAACGTTATCGCGCTGAGCAGGAATGCCACCAGAAACAGTCCTAAACTGCGGTAACGGTAATATTTGAGATTACGAAAAGGGAGTTTGCCCCAGGTTATCTGGCTGCTTTGCATTGCTGTTTATGCCGAGACTTTCTGAAGTTCCGAGCGATTCTTTTGATCCAGGAATATCGCCGCGCCAGCTGCCAGGATTCCTACACAACTCAGTGCCGTTAGCGTGGGCATGGCATACACGTTGCAAGACATTTCCTCGCTTTTGCACACTCCAATGAGCACGGTGACTATAGCGATTTCCAATACGTAGATGAAAGCCGCGCTCAGGTTCAAACCGGTGCGAATTTGAGAGTTCACGAACAACGCCAGCAGCCCGATAATTACGAGGAGAATTCCAATCCCCAGACTGGCTTGAGCGGTCCAGTAGCACGCCATGTGCTGATGTGCCTCACCCATGGCTTTGCCAGCCTGCCCCATGTGGTCCATGTGGTCCATGTGGTCCATGCCGCCGGAATCTTTCATCCCGGACATATGTTCCATGCCGGAGCTGCGTTTGGCGGCGAACTCGCAAACCGGCGCAAAAGTCCGGGGCGCGATGGCAATGAGCAGTCCCAACACGATGGTAGGCAGCGAACCGATGATTTTATCTTTCATGCGAATTTCTCCTTGAATATTTAACGACGCAGACAATCATGACATAGCGCACAACAATTGGCAAGGCTTGCCTTACCTAAATAGAGAAAAACGTGTCCCACCAGCACAAAAGGGCACGAGTGTGTTATTCAGAGGGCGTTTCGCGCACCGCCTCGTGGTGACGGATGACTTCGTCCACGATGAAGCGCAGGAACTTCTTGGCGAACTCGGGGTCGAGCCCTGATGAGACGGCCAAAGCCTGGAGGCGCGCCACCTGCTGCGCCTCACGCTCCGGGTCAGCCGGGGGCAAATCTAGGCGTGCCTTTAGCTGACCGACTTTTTGGGTGCAACGAAACCGCTCCGCCAGCAGATGCACCAGCGCGGCGTCGATGTTGTCGATAGTGGCTCGGTATTCCTTGAGTTCAGCAGGGGTTTGCGGCGGGTTTGCGGCGATAGCTTCTTCGGCATGAGCAGTGTCCATTATTGCCCCTTCACTAGGTTCCCCTCTCACTTTACCGGGTCATCGCGCCGCAGCGGAGAGTTTCTCGAAACGTAAAACGGAGCCGCCCCCAGGAAAATCGCAACTTCGGCGTGAACCCGCCGGGGAATCTTGTGACGTAAACGTTAGGCGGTCTTTGCGACCGAGCCGCCATGAATGTCCTGCAGCACGTAGGTGGGCTCGGCGCCCTCAAAAACGCACTCAGCTTCGATGATGACTTCCGCCACATCTTCACGTGAGGGCAGGTCAAACATGATTTGAGAGAGGGTGTTTTCCATCAGGGTCGACAGCGAACGCGCCCCGGTACCGCGCTTCTCAGCCAGGTCGGCCACCGCGTGAATCGCCGCATCGGTGAAAGTCAGTTTCACCCCGTCGAGCTCAAACAGGTGCTGGTACTGCTTTAAGATGGCGTTCTTTGGCTCGGCCAAAACCCGGGACAAATCGTCAACGTCCAGGGCCGACACATTGGTAATGACCGGCAGACGGCCGATGAACTCCGGAATCAAACCGAACTTGTGCAGGTCATCGGGGGTCACTTTGGCGAACAGGTCGCCGTGTTCCTTTACGGACTTGAGATCCGAGCCAAACCCGGTGGAGCGCTGCCCCAACCGAGCTTTCACAATTTCGTCTAGACCGGCAAATGCCCCGGCGGCAATGAACAGGATCGAGGAGGTATCAATCTCGATAAATTCCTGATGCGGATGTTTGCGCCCGCCCTGGGGCGGCACGGAGGCGGTGGTGCCCTCGATAATCTTTAGCAGAGCCTGCTGCACGCCCTCGCCGGACACATCGCGAGTGATGGAGGCGTTTTCACCCTTGCGGGAAATCTTGTCTATTTCGTCAATATAGATAATGCCGCGTTCGGCCTTTTTCACGTCCCCATCGGCGGCTTGAATCAGGCGCAACAAGATGTTTTCCACGTCCTCGCCCACGTAGCCAGCTTCGGTCAGGGCGGTGGCGTCCACGATACAGAACGGAACTTTCAACAATCGCGCCAAAGACCGCGCCAGGTGCGTCTTTCCGGTTCCGGTGGGGCCGAGCAGCAGGATATTCGACTTCGTCAGCTCCATGCCGGTGTCTTCGCCGTGGCGTTGGGCGCGCACCCGCTTGTAGTGGTTATAGACCGCCACGGACAGGGCACGTTTCGCTTTTTCCTGACCAATCACGTATTCCTGCAGGAAATCGAAGATTTCATGCGGGGTCGGCAGGACGTCCAGCCCGCCTGCAGGGCTGCCGTCAAGTTCCTCCGCGATGATGTCATTGCACAGCTCGATGCACTCATCACAGATATACACGCCGGGACCGGCGATGAGCTTACGAACCTGACGCTGGGACTTTCCACAGAAAGAACACTTCAGCAGGTCGACCGATTCGGCAGTGCGTGACATGAGTTCCTCTCATAGACGAGTTCAGGCTGATTACGATTCTACGGTTTTAGAGGTTTTTATTCTCGTTAACACGCCTTTGAGGGCCAATCCGTCGACTCTGGGGTGCAGCTCGGGGAGTTTATGGTGTTCTATAGAGTGTTTCGGGCCAGGATCTTGCGTCGGCACCGCGCGAGGTTTCTGGTGCCTGACGGGTAGACCCGCACCTACTATTGGCGGTGAGTCAATACCCACATTTGTGGGTACATTTGTTCCGGCTGACATATTAGTATTAAGCAGTTTCCGGGATTAACCGAGGATATCAGAAAAGTCATAAATATAAGGGGGCGCGATGCCTGACGTAATAGCTTACTTATTCATTGGTCTGGGAGTGCTGTCCGGCCTGTCTATGATTGTTTTTCGCAACAAAATCAACGGTACCGCCCAGAGTTGGACGGTTCTGCTAGCCGGGGTAATGATCATGGCCTTGGCAATCTTGAATTTCATGCAAGTTCTGCCTCCTATCAGCAACGTAGCCGTAATCTGCCTCGGTTTGGGGGCAATGGTCAGTGTTTTCACTAGGAAATCATCAAACTGAGAGCCCCGTGGCGCGGCGGCGAACCCGACCTAGCGGCGAGTCGACCGAACGATTAGTAACGCCCGCCCCGCGCTTCTGAACGGTGGTCATCTAGGGGCACACCAGTACCACCAAAGCCAACCAAGGCTAAACACAGCCAAATGATCACGTGGCTCCACGCTATCAAAGCGTGAAGCCACGTTTCTGGCAAGTCACAATTAACTCGAGCTGCCTTTGCGCGGTTCCAGCACCTGGTCAATCAGGCCATATTCCAGTGCCTGGGGAGCCGTGAGAATCTTATCCCGGTCGATATCCTCGTGCATTTGCTCCACGCTGCGGTTGGAATGCTTCGACAGCGTTTCCTCCAGCCAGGCCCGCATCCGGTCGATTTCCTCAGCAATAATCGCCAAATCGGTGGCCTGACCCTGAGCGCCCTGAATGGCCGGCTGGTGAATCAGTACCCGCGCGTTGGGCAGCGCCAGACGCTTGCCCGGAGCACCCCCCGCCAGCAACACCGCCGCCGCGGAGGCCGCCTGACCCAAACAAACCGTTTGAATCTCGGGCTTGATGTATTGCATCGTGTCATAAATCGCCGTCATCGCGGTAAAAGACCCGCCCGGAGAGTTGATGTACATGGTAATGAGCGAATCGGGATCCTGGCTTTCCAGCACCAGCAGCTGCGCCATCACATCATCCGCGGAAGCGTCGTCCACCTGGTTACCCAGGAACACAATCCGATCCTCAAACAGTTTCGCATAAGGGTCCTGGCGTTTGTAGCCGTAAGCCGTGCGTTCCTCGAAAGTCGGCAGGATATAGCGCGCGCTGGGCAACACCGGAGCCGCCCCCGCGGTGACAGACGCACCCGCGGGCGAAACCGCAGCAAACCCTGCCCCGGACATGCCTAAATCACCTTGATAATGCCTCATTACTCCCCCTTCTTCGAGCTCTGCACCGCGGCCGCGTTCTCTACCACTGCGTCAATAAAGCCGTATTCCAAGGCTTCCTGAGCGGTGAACCAGTGGTCACGGTCGGCGTCCCTGGTAATTTCTTCCAGCGTGTGACCGGTGCGCTCGGCGGTAATCTGAGCGAGTTCCCGCTTCATCGCCAGAATCAAATCAGCATTAATCCGCACTTCGGAGGCCGTTCCCTGGACACCGCCGAGAGGCTGGTGCATGAGGATGCGGGCGTGCGGGGTCGCGAAACGCTTGCCTTTCGTCCCGGCCGTCAACAGGAACTGCCCCATCGAGGCCGCCATCCCCATCGCCACGGTCACCACGTCTGGTTTCACGTACTGCATCGTGTCATAGATAGCCATGCCCGCGGTGACGGAGCCGCCGGGAGAATTGATATAGAGGTAGATGTCAGAATCCGGGTCCTCGGCCGCCAACAGCAGCATCTGGGCGCAAATCGCATTGGCATTTTCCTGGCTGACCTCATCGCCCAGCCAAATGATGCGCTCTTTCAGCAAGCGCTTGTAAATAAACCCACCCGTGGGTACATCGGGCGTTTCTTCGTCGCGATTAACTACGGTCACGTTTCCTCCTCGCTTGGTTCACTTAACCCTAACGGAAAACCGCGCGTCCTTCGCGCTTCATTCCCCCGGTTTCGCTATGGGCTAATCCCGATTTTGACCGAACGCGCCCCCTGGCGGGGTCGGTCGGTTTCTTTCTGATTTATTCACAAGTCTCCCCCGGCGGGTTTTTCCCTCATCTCGCCAGTGCGGGGCGCGACAATCGATAGCAAAAGGCGGGTTCCGGCCTGTACCGAAACCCGCCTTGCGCTCATAACTTACTTTTCCGCGGCGTCCTGCTTTGCCGGAGCTTTCTTGGCTGGGGCTTTCTTAGCCGGAGCTTTCGCAGCCGCTGCTTTCTTGGCAGGAGCCTTCTCAGCCGCCGCCTTCTTAGCGGGAGCTTTCTTTGCTGGGGCTTTCTTTGCCGGCTTTTCCTCAGCGTCCTCATCCTCCGCCGACTCCTGGCCGATGAATTCCTTGAGGTCGACAACCTTGCCGTTCGTGTCCTTGACCTCGACCTCTCCGAGTGCCGAGGCGATGGACTTGTTACGGGCGATTTCCTGGATAAATGCCGGAATCCGGTTGTTCTGTTCTGCGTTTTGCAGCAACATAGAGGGATCCATGCCGTAAGCCTGCGCGGTCTGGAGCACAAACTCCAACAGTTCCTGCTGAGACACATTCATCTGGCGTTCTTCGGCCACCGCGTCCAAGATAATCTGTACCTTTAGGTCCTGCTCGACAGCTTCCTGAGCCTTCTGTTTATCTTCATCGCTGGCATCCTCGCCGACCTGAGCTGCCACGGCCTCGTCCAAAACCCCTTGTGGCAACGGGAACTCCAGCTCATCGCGCAACTTTTCGACCAGCTTGTCACGAGCCGACATAGCCTGGGCGGCGCGAGCCTGACGATCCACATTCTCCGCAAGTTCCTGTTTCAGATCCTTAATGGTGTCGTGTTCGGAAACCATCATGGCGAACTCGTCGTCGGCTTCCGGCAAAACCTGTTCCTTCACGGAATCCACGGTGACGGTAACCTGGGCGGTTTCTCCCCCGTGCGGACCAGACTTCAGCTGGGTCTCAAATGTCTTGGTTGCTCCGGCTTTCAGGCCTTTCAAAGCCTCGTCCAGGCCCTCGACCAAACCGCCGGCACCAACGTGGTAGGAGGTCTGGTTCAGGGAATCGACCTCTTTGCCGTCAATCTCAGTCTTGAGGTCCAGGGTAACGAAGTCGTCTTGCTTGACAGCACGCTCCACGGTTTTCAGAGTCGCGAAGCGGCGCCGCAGGTTGTCCAGCTCGGTGTCCAGGGCTTTCGGGTCGTCTTTAACCGCGTCGACTTCCAAGCTCAGCTTTGAAAAGTCCGGCAGCTCGACCTCGGGCCGCACTTCCACTTCCACCGTAAACTTCAAATCGCCGCCGGCTTCGCCCTCAATGTTGGGGGTATCGGTCACATCCACGTCAGGCTGACCCATCGGAGCAATCTTATGTTCCTGCACGGCCTTGCCGTAGTATTCCGGCAGCGCGTGATTGACCGCATCCTCAATAACCGCGCCGCGGCCGATGTAAGATTCCAGCACGCGAGCCGGGACGCGTCCGCGACGGAAACCGGGAATGTTGACCTGCTTGGCGAATTCCTTGAAAACCTTGTCCATCTCGGGCTTGAATTCCTCGTAGGGAACCTCGATTGCCAACTTGACCTTAGTGGGGTTGAGGTTTTCAACAGTGCTCTTCACTTTGTCTCCAAAATCGTTTGTTCTTGCGGTCTGCCGGCCAGTCCGGTCCGCGTGGTTTTCATAAGCCCCTAAATCTTACGACATTAGCCCCTTTTTCTGAAACTTAGGGCCGGGGCGGGCGGGGTTTTATTACGGCTGATTTCAGCGGTTCGTGCCGCGTGCCATGAGGCTGATTCCCAGCCAATCCGGGCTCACGTGAGAGGAGGACATGACCCGCAGACCAGTGATTTTTGCGGCCTCCTCGACGAACTGGGTATCCACCGAGTTTGGCTTACCGGACACGGGAGTCATGACCCAAATCAGCCCGCCATCATCGAGGTTTCCAGACGCGTCAACCAACAAATCAGCCAAATCATCGACTTCGCCGTCTTCGGCACGCCACCAAATCAGCGCCCCATCAGAGACATCCCCATAATCTTCGTCTACCAGCTCGGTTCCCAGGAAGTCCTCGATGGCGTGACGCAGGGTCTCATCGACGTCATCGTCATAATAAAATTCTTGGACAATCGACCCCTTATCGAAACCAAGACCAGGCTGAGATTTGTTTGAGCGATCCTTTTGAGATTGTTCCGCGTGGGCGGAAGCATTGTTCGTCATAGTTTCAGGATATATGAAACCGAGCCTCCGTGGGGAATTTACACCGAATTTTCCCCGTAATGGCAACGTTGACAACCCCGAGAAAGGGCTCAGACGACCTTGTGCAGGTACTTCACCGGAGCGCCGACACCCGCCCAACGGTACGGTTCCAGCTCCTCGTCCCACGCGCGGCCCAAGGCTAAGTCCAGTTCACGGCGCATTTGCAGCGGATTATCCGCGTGTTCCAACGCCGCCAAAATCCGGCCTTCCGGCACCACCACGTTGCCCACGCTATCGGTTTGGGCATAGAAAATTCCCAATTCCGGAGTGTGTGACCAGCGTCCGCCGTCCGTGCCGGGAGCCGCGTCCTCAGTCACTTCATAACGCAAGTGCTCCCACCCGCGCAGGGCTGAAGCCAACTTGGCGCCGGTTCCGGCCATGCCTACCCAAGAAAATTCGGCGCGAAAAAACGTCGGGTCAGCTTCTTGGACGGTCCAATCCAAACTGACTTCGGTGTTCAAAACCGTCCCCGCCGCCCACTCAATATGGGGACACAACGCCCTGGGCGCCGTGTGAATAAACAGGACACCTCGCGTGTATTGGTTCATGGTTACCTCCTGTTGTGCTTGAGTTGAGCCACAGCTCAACGGGCCGGTATTGCGGCTTCCCCTCCGAACACCGAATCACAACGAGGTAACTTATGTTTCTATTATGCGCTAAACCGGTGGCAGTTGCACGCCTATCCGGGGTCTACCAACCCATTTTCCGAATTTGCTGCAGTGCTTCCTTGCGGTATTTGCGTTCCAATCTGTCCAGGTACAGGTGTCCCTCCAGGTGGTCGCATTCGTGCTGTAGGCAGCGCCCCATCAGTTCTTCACCCTCAACCACCAACGGTTTTCCGTCCAGGTCGATACCTTCTACGCGGGCATACCAGGCGCGTTTCGTCGGGTAAAACAGTCCCGGCACACTCAGGCAGCCCTCGTCGCCATCCTGGAATTCATCTTCGCTCGTGGCGACCAGTTTGGGGTTCAAAACGTAGCCGACTTCCCCGTCGATGTTCCAGGAAAACGCCCGCAGACTGACCCCGATTTGGTTCGCCGCCAACCCGGCACGACCGTCCTCGTCCACGTTCTCTAACAGGTCCTCGACCAGCTGTTTCACGCCGGGGTCGCGCGGGTCTGTGATCCAGTCACAAGGGGTGCGCAGCACGGGATCCCCCACCACGCGTATCTCACGAAATGCCATGTTGACCTCTCTTTGCCGCCGCCCGGGCGCCTAGTTTTGATCCTTTTCCCACTGGTCAGGCTCGCCAATCAGCTCGGTGGAGCTGAGGGAGAAAGCCGTTTTCGCAGCCTCGTTCGAGATGGCCTGCAACAGTTCCTCCACGCAGTTCTCCGGGGAGGTTTCCACAGTTGTTCCCTCGCGGCGCTGGCGAATCTCGACCTTACCGTCAGCTAATCCCTTGCCCACGACCAGTGCAAAAGGCATTCCCAACAGCTCTGCGTCCTTGAACTTCACCCCTGCGGAGGCCTTCGGGCGATCGTCATACAGCACTTGGATACCGGCTGCGTCGAGTTCACGCGCGAGCTTTTCGGCGGTGGCAAAAATTTCTGGGTCTTTACCGGTGGCCAGTACGTGAACCTGGAACGGGGCGATATTGAGCGGCCACATCAGCCCCTTATCGTCGTGGTTTGCTTCGGCAATGGCCGCCACCAGACGCGACACGCCAATCCCGTAAGAGCCCATCGTCACGACTTGTGCCTTACCGTTTTCGTCCAGCACGCTCAGCCCCAGAGCCTGGGCGTACTTGCGTCCCAGCGCGAAAATGTGACCGATTTCGATGCCGCGCTCCAATGTCAATGGCCCCGAACCGTCCGGAGCCGGGTCGCCCTCCAAGACTTCCGCGGCCTCGATGGTGCCATCGGCCGTAAAATCGCGCCCGCACACCAGGTTGAACACGTGCATTCCGGCTTGGTTGGCTCCCGTCACCCAGCGTGTGCCCGGAACAATTCGCGGATCGATTAGGTAGCGCGGGGAACCGACAGGATTGCCGTCCGCGTCCGTTGTGCGTTTCGGTGAGTTCGGGCCGATGACCTGCGGGCCGATGTAGCCCGGCACCAAATCTGGGTAGGCCTCCAGGTCTTTGGCCTCCGCCATGCGCACGTCAGCGGGAGACAGGCTCGCCTCCAAGCGTTTCATGTCAACCTCGCGGTTGCCGGGGACCCCAATAACCAGGACTTCTTTGTGCCCGTCAGGATAGTCGGCGACCACCACCACGTTTTTCAGCGTGTCGCTAGCTTCCCAAGGCCGGTCCGAGCGCGGATAGAGTTTGTTCGCCTGGTCCACCAACGTTTCAATCGTGGTGGAGTCCGGGGTCGGCCGTACTTCTGCGGCGGGTGCGTCGTCATAAGGGAGGGGCTCAGGAGCGATGGTGGTGACGGCCTCCGCGTTGGCGGCGTAGCCTCCGGGAGACTTCACGAACGTGTCCTCACCAACAGCGCAGGGGAACAGGAATTCTTCGGAGGCGGAACCGCCCATCGGGCCGCTCAAAGCGTGACAAATGACGTAATCCAGCCCGATACGGGTAAAGACCCGCCGGTAAGCTCCGCGGTGCAGGGCGTAAGAATGCTCCAGCCCCTGATCCGTGAGGTCAAAGGAATAGGAGTCTTTCATCACGAACTCGCGACCCCGAATGATTCCCGCGCGCGGACGTGCCTCATCGCGGTACTTTTCCTTCATCTGGTACAGAATGACCGGCAGGTCTTTGTACGAGGTGTACAGGTCCTTCACCGCCAGGGTAAACATTTCTTCGTGGGTGGGGGCCAGCAGGTAATCCCCGTCTTTGCGATCTTTGAGCTTGAACAGCGAAGGGCCGAACTCTTCCCAACGGTTCGTCGCCACGTAAGGTTCGCTGGACAGCAGCATCGGGAACTGCAGTTCTTGTCCCCCGATACGGTCCATCTCTTCACGCACAATGTTTTCCACGCGCCGCAAAGTTTTCAACCCCAACGGTAGCCAGGTGTAAATCCCTGGCGCGGCGCGGCGAATATAGCCCGCCCGCACCAGTAACTTGTGGGACTCCACTTCGGCTTCTACCGGGTCTTCACGCAGGGTGCGGACAAAGAAAGAGGACATTTTTGTAAGCATTCCTCAACTTTACCGCGAAACCAGCCCAAAGATTAAAACCAACCCGACCTCGGGATTTGCCCGCCAGGCAGTAGCATTTGGGCCGCGGGCAGGGGCTAGTGACGCGATGCGTGTAAATCCCGGCGATGCCAGAACAGGTTTTCCTCCGTGTCCCGATCGGTGGCGTGTAACAGGGCTTGCCACACCGCGAGAGGATCCGCGCCGCGTTCTAACGCCTGGAGCGCGGTCATGCCCCATTCTGTCAGTACTTGGTCGCTGGCGAGGGTTTCGCCCAAACCGTGCGGAAACACCTCGGAGAGCGCTTGCTTAAACTGAGAGCGCGTCATGCCGCGCTGCACCGGACCGCCCTGGAATTGAGGCATCAGGAAATCGGGGCGCAGTCGATGCTGTCCAGCAGCTCATCGGGCACCAGCTCGGGGACCACCACGCCCTCGACCACAGCTATCCGATCCGCAACTTCATGGAGTACGAAAGAAACCGGCGCGTCCAACGCGTAACAGATGGAGGCCAGTAACTCGCTGGAGGCTTCCTTCTGACCGCGTTCCACCTCTGAAAGGTAACCCAACGACACCCGCGCCTTGGCCGAAACATCACGCAAAGTCAGGCCGCGAGTTTGGCGCAGTTGACGCAAAACCTCCCCGAGCTCGCGCCGCAATACTGGCGTGGAGGCTTTAGCAACTGGAGAAATCTGCATCATAGAATCAGAATACCGCTTTTTAGGTAGGCTTCGCACCCCCGCACGATTCACCGGCCTGACCGAACGCTCCGGGCTAATCCCCGGACGCAGCGCGTAAGGCAACTTCATGTTGGCAAAGGTATCTTTTTGGTTCATCACACTCAGTTTAACCGACTTTGTCAGGTTTTTATTCCCGGAAATCTCATCCCCAGGACTGATTGTCGCCCCCAGCACGACGCCTCGGCGGCTAATGTTCCTCAGCCGGGTGCAGGGCCTGACGCACATAGTCAATCCCGGTGAACACTGTAATGACTACGACCAGGACCGACAGGACTATCGCCACGACGCGCACCACCGGCCACGCCGCGGGGACTAGGGCTTCCCACGGAATCAACAGCAGCAAAATCAACGCCATCTGGGTCACGGTCTTTAGTTTGCCGCCGCGGCTGGCGGGCATGACCCGCCCCCGGCGTGCCAAAACCAGACGCATCAGGGTAATCCCCAATTCCCGCACCAAAACTGGGACAGTGACCGCCCAAAACACCGGCCAGTGCAGGCTGAGCAACACAAACGCGCTGAGTACCAGGGCTTTATCGGCGATGGGATCGGCGAGTTTGCCAAAATCGGTGACCAGGTTCAGCCGACGAGCCAGGGTCCCGTCCAATTTGTCTGTCGCGGAGGCCACGGCGAACACCACGAAGGCCCACACTTGTGCCTTCACCCCCGGCACCAGCATCAACCAAATAAATACCGGCACCAAAATCAGGCGGATAACCGTCAGCACATTGGCGATGTTAAAGTTCGGGGGCGCGGGCGACTGCGGCGCTTCCTGCGGGTTTGCGGTCATGAATCTATCCTAGTCAGAACGGCAAAGGCTCAGTGTCGTCCGAATCGTATAATTCCTGGCGGCCCACGGGCTTCGCCGGGGGCGGCGGGGTCGCCGAGTCGGGCCCGTCGGAAAATGCCGGCGTGGGGTCGAGCGGGCGGGTAGCAGCATCGTCGGGTTCCGGGGCCGGTGCCGGAGGCTCCCCGTCTGCAGAGTCGTCAAAAGGTTCCCCGGTGTCGTCTTCCGGTTCCTCCCCGTCCGGCGAGAGGTCCGGCTCAGGTGCGGTTTCTCCGCGCAGCATGGCCAGGACGCCGGGCAAATCTTCGTTCGTGACCAGGACTTCGCGCGGTTTGGAGCCTTCTGAAGGTCCCACAACCCCGTAAGTTTCGAGAATGTCCATCAACCGACCGGCTTTGGCAAATCCTTTGCGCAGTTTGCGTTGAATCATCGAAGTGGAACCGAACTGGGTGGAAACCACCAGTTCGGCGGCGGCCAGCACGTCGTCCAAGTCGTCGCCAATCTCTTCGGGAACCTTGGCTTCCTCGCTGCCCTGTTCGCTGGTGACGCCTTCGCGATACACGGGCTCCATCTGCGCCTTGACGTGGGCGACAACCCGCACGATCTCTTCCTCGGAAACCCAGGCTCCCTGCACCCGCTGCGGCTTGGATTCCCCGCTGGGCAGGTAGAGGGCATCGCCCTGACCGATGAGTTTTTCCGCCCCGGACTGATCCAAAATCACGCGGGAATCCTGGTTCGAGGAAGTCGCGAAAGCCAGCCGGGAAGGCACGTTAGCTTTGATAATGCCCGTGACCACGTCCACGGAGGGACGCTGCGTCGCCAACACCAGGTGGATTCCCGCCGCGCGACCCAGCTGGGTGATGCGTTGAATGGAGGCTTCCACATCCCGCGGCGCAATCATCATCAAATCGGCCAGCTCGTCCACCACGACCAGCAGGTAAGGCATCCATTCGGGCTCGAAACGCGACTCGGGTAGCTTTTGTACCTTGCCGGCGCGCAGCGCCTGATTGAAATCATCAACGTGACGGTATCCGTAGTTCGACAGGGTGTCGTAGCGCATATCCATCTCGTTGACGCACCATTCCAGCGCCGCCGCGGCTTTCTTTGCCGAGGTAATAATGGGCGTGACCAGGTGGGGAATCCCGGCGTAGGCAGTGAGTTCCACCCGTTTCGGATCGACCAAAATGAGCCGGACCTGTTCCGGGGTGGCTCGCATCATGATGGAGGTAATCATCGAGTTAATGAACGAAGATTTACCCGACCCGGTCGCCCCGGCGACCAGCAGGTGCGGGGTCTTGGCAATGTTTGTCAGGACGTAGTCGCCTTCCACGTCCTTGCCGACCCCGGTGACCAGCGGATGTGTGAGGCGCGAGGCCGCTTCGGAACGCAGCACGTCACCTAGGTAAACGTTTTCGCGGTCCGCGTTGGGGATTTCAATCCCAATCGCGGATTTACCTGGAATGGGAGACAAAATCCGTACTTCCGGGGACGCCACCGCGTAGGCGATGTCCTTGGACAACCCCTCGACCTTCGAGACTTTTTCTCCCGGACCGAGTGTGACTTCGTACTGGGTCACCGTCGGACCGCGTGAAAAACCGGTAACCTCAGCCGCGACCCCAAATTGCTGAAAGACATTGGTCAGGGACTCGATAACGCGGTCGTTGGCCGGGGAACGTTTCACGTGTTCAGGCCCGACTTTCAACAGGTCAAGGGAGGGCAGGTGGTAGTCGATGTCGTGTCCCAAGCCGGTGTGGACCCGCTCCGGCAGAGTGTCCTGAGTTTTGGCAGACGGTTCGGGCTGCGGTGTCGCCTCGGCCGGTTTGGTTTCGGCCTTATGCCGTCCCCCGCGTTTCCGAGAAGGCAGTAGTTCGGTGGCTCCGGTCGCGGGCGGCTCCGGGAGGGTCTGTGTCGCGACAGAGTCTGTGGACTGAGCGGTCAAGGTCGAGTCCGACTCCATGACCTTGGTTTCTTCCGCATCGGATTGGGGGCGACGGCGTTTCCACGGCATCCGCGAAGGGGCCATGACTTCAGTAGCACCGCTGAGGTCCACTACCTCCGACTCTGCATCGCTGAGGTCGTGACCTGGAGTCAGTCGGGCAAAACGCTGCCGAATCAGCGTCACCAGGGTCGCCGCCGGAATTCCCCCGGTGATGAGGACTCCAATCAGCATCATGATTATCAGCAGCGGGAATGCTCCCCACGGCGAAAACAGCACGCCGATAGGATGACCGAAAAACCAGCCCAGCAGACCTCCGGCCGCCATAATCTCGGGAAAACCGGTGGAGGGCCAGGGTAAACCCTTCCCCACATGCACCATTCCCGCCAGCGCTCCCAAGATAACCAAAAGCCCCACCAGAATCCGGGTTTCCTGCGCGCCGCGAAGCGCGGCGACTTCCGCAGCTTCTGCCTCGGTGACACCGTCATTGTCTGGGTCGGGAAGGAAACGACCCCGCAGGAACAAACGCACGGCGAGAAACCCTAGACCAATGGGCAAAATGACTGCAAACACACCAAAAATTCCCGCGAAAGTCACATGAATCACGTTCCCGGCCGTACCGGAAAGGCCGAACCATTCCCGCAGAGCTACCAAAATCCCCAGAGCGATGAGGCACAGCCCCAAAATGTCGCGTTTGACCTGAGGGTCCAAAGTCGAGTGAGTCGGCTCGGGTCGATTGCCCGGTCGAGTTGTTTTTCGATTGCCGCGCCCAGCCTCGCGTTTCGACGGGTTGGTTTTAGCTTGTGTTTTGGTCGCACTCATAGCGTTTTTAGGCTATCCGCTCGGGGACCCTTTTTGGCACTCCCACGCCGAAAAAGGTGGGATTATAGCCGAGAGTTCGTAGCCAGGAAGTTATCGATTTGGGAAGCCGTGGGAATTAGGTAGTAACCCCGCCGCCCCATCGCCAGCGAGGCGGCCGCGTTCGCCCGCTCACAAGCCTGGTCCAGCGGTAGCCCCATCATCAGGGAGGCCAGCAGGACCCCGGTATGGGCCTCTCCAGCTCCAGTTGTGTCCACCAAGTCAGTGGGGTAGGCGGGCACTCCTCGCGGCATCTGCCCCGCGAATTCCTGAATCGCTGCCCCGTTTGGCCCGTCACGCAGCACCAAAATCGTCTCTGGTTTCACGTAACGGCGCAGCACCTCAGCAATGGGACCGCGTCCCAAGCGCATCCGCACCGTCTCGGTCTGGTGCTTGTTCAACGTCAGCAAATCTGCCCTGGCCAGGATTTTTACCATCACGTCCAGATCGACTTCCCCGACCAGCGGCCCCCCCGCCACCGCCAGGAACAGATTGTTCGGCAGCTGTTCAATCCAGTTCGTGAGAATCTCGGCTAGCTGTGGATATGCCAGGTCGTTGAGGCTGGCAAAAACATAATCATTGTCCCGCAGAATTATCCCCGCCAGGTCGCGCGGGTCGGGCTCAATTTCTACGCCGGGGGACGTAATGACGCTGCGCACCCCTTCGGAATCTATGGCCGCTATCCGCAACCCGATATCCCCCACAATTTCGTGGGAAAGCACGGAAATCCCTTCTCTGCCCAAGGAGTGCCGGGCCTGAATCGAGTTCGGGCCGGTTCCCAGGGGGGCCGTCACGCAGGCGGCGATGCCTTGTCGCGCCACGGTGGCGACCACAAAGAAACCTCCGGCCACGACCGCCCCTTCCATGATGGAGGCACGGACTTCGGCACCCTGATCGGGCAGGTGGTCAACCCGCAAGGGCAGTTCCAGGTTGATTGATTGAGTGGAAATGAAACGAGCCACGGCGATTCTCCCTGAGCTAGTCAGCTTCCAGCACTAGGGGCACAATCATGGGTGCGCGCTTCAACCGCTTGGACACCCAACGGCCCAAGGTGCGGCGGGCGACCCGCTCCATGTCTCGCACGCTGGCTTTTCCGTCGGCCGCCGCCGCGCTCAACGCGTCAGCAATGGCCGGCTCAATATCCCGAAACACATCATCGTTTTCCGCCACCCCGCGGGCGATGACGGTCGGACCAGCGAGGATAGTCCCCGTACTCATCTCCATCACCACGTAAACCGCCACAAACCCCTCTTGGGCCAGCACGCGGCGATCATAAAGTTCGGACTCCCCAATCTCCCCGATAGAGGTGCCGTCAACATAGATGAAGTCACACGGCACCTGACCCACAATCTGGGCCTCACCGTTCTTGACTTCCACGCACACCCCGTCCTCAGCAAGCATGACGTGGCGCGGATCGACCCCGGTTTTCACGGCGTGTTTCCCGTTGGCGACCAAGTGGCGAATCTCGCCGTGAATGGGCATCACGTTCATTGGCTTCACGATGTTGTAGGCATAGAGCAGCTCGCCCGTGGCGGCGTGACCGGACACGTGAACCTTCGAATTACCCTTGTGCACGACCTGTGCGCCCAGACGAATGAGCTGGTTGATGACGCGCCCCACCGAGTTTTCGTTGCCGGGAATCAAAGAGGACGCCAGCACCACCGTGTCGCCCTGGCCGATAGAAATCGTCCGATGATTGCGGTTGGCAATTCGCGACAGGGCGGCCATCGGTTCGCCCTGCGATCCGGTAGCCATGTACACGCGGCGTTCGGGGGGCAGGGAATTGACGTCTTTGAGGTCAATCAGCACCCCGTCCGGCACGGTCATGTAGCCGGCCTCCGCGGCGATAGTCATATTGCGTTCCATAGACCGCCCTACCAGGGCGACTTTGCGGTTAGACTTCGCGGCGGCGTTCAACACCTGCTGCACCCGGTGGACGTGGGAGGCAAACGAAGCCACGACAATCTGGCCGGTAGCGTGGTGGAATACGTCCTCGAGGACGGGTCCGATTTCCCGTTCGGAGGCAATAAATCCCGGGACCTCAGCATTCGTGGAGTCTACACAGAACAGGTCGACCCCGGCTTCCCCCCAGCGCGCGAAAGCACGCAGGTCGGTAATGCGCCCATCCAGGGGCAGCTGGTCCATCTTAAAGTCCCCGGTAATCAGCGCGGAGCCGGCTTTTGTACGCACCATGACCGCCAAGGCGTCGGGAATCGAGTGGTTTACAGCGCAAAACTCCAGGTGGAACGGTCCCAAGTCGAGCCGCTCGCCCTCTGCTTTGACCCGCAGGTTCGTGGTTGACAAGCGGTGTTCCAAAAGTTTCGGTTCTACGAGCGCTATCGTCAGGTGCGAACCGTAGACGGGAATATCCTCGCGCAGTTTCAACAGGTAGGGCACCGCTCCGATGTGATCCTCATGTCCGTGGGTCAGCACCACGCCCACCACGTCGTCCATCCGGTCTTGAATATAGGTGAAATCCGGCAGAATCAGGTCCACCCCGGGCTGAATCTCTTCGGGAAACAGCACCCCGCAATCCACAATCAGGATTTTGCCTTCGGTTTCCAAAACGGTCATGTTGCGGCCGACTTCGCCCAGGCCGCCCAAGGGCACCACTCGCAAGACATCGGGTTGGGCCGGGCCGGGCTGTGGCAGCTGAAAAATATCTTCACTCACCCCCCTATCTTAGCGGTTTGCCCCTCCCCCGGGCTGACGCACCCGCCCGGGAACGCACGCCGCAGGAACAAAAATCCGGCTCGGCCCTTGTGAACGGGATAGAGAAACGGGAATAGGAACGGGAAAGAGGAACGCCGCGCCTAGAGCCCCAGCAGCGGTTCCAAGCCGATAGTGAGTCCGGGGAACGCGGCGACTTTGCGCAGCCCCAGCAACACTCCGGGCATAAAGGACACGCGGTCAAAGCAATCGGTGCGCACCACCAGCTGCTCGCCGGGGTTACCGAAAAGGATCTCCTCGTGGGCGTACAAGCCGCGCAAACGCACGGAGTGGACCGGCACGCCCGCGATTTTTCCGCCGCGCGTCCCGTGTGGATCCGATTCGGTGTGATCCGGGAAGGCGGGGGCACCGGTGGCCTCGCGCGCCGCGGCGATGCCTTTCGCGGTGGCGATGGCGGTGCCGGAAGGGGCATCGAGTTTGTCAGGATGGTGCATTTCGAGGATTTCCACGGATTCAAAGTACGGGGCTGCCGCGGCCGCAAACTTCATGGCCAGCACGGCGGAAATGGCAAAATTGGGGGCTATCAGCACGGAACGTCCGGCGGCCTGGGCGGCTTGGCGAACCCGCTGGTAGGCGTCCTCGCTCCAGCCGGTCGTGCCGACCACCACGTGCGTTTCGGCTTGCAGGGCCGCCATCGCGTTGGCTTCCGCGCTGGCCGGAATGGTGAAGTCGACCGCGTGGGTGGCATGGGCACGGCGCAAACCAGCGGTGATGTCATCGTCACGGTCCAGTTGGGCGACCAGTTCCATATCCGGCGCGGCGCTGACCGCAGCGCAGACTTGGCTGCCCATGCGACCTTTGGCCCCGATTACCGCGACTTTCAACATTTCCGCTTCCTCCCTTTTCGTGGCGTGGCGTCAGGCCGCGCCGGTTATTTTTGCAGCAGTCCTTGGCTCACCAGAGCCCGACAGATATCGGCGATTTCGGTCTCGCTGGGTTCGACCAGCGGCAGGCGCGGACGCGGGGACTCAATCAGACCCAGGGCGTAAACGGCCTGTTTTGCGTAAGTCGCCCCCTGACCAGCGCCCATAATGGCGCGATTCGATGGCTCCAGCGCCGCATCCAATTCCCGCGCGCGAGCCAGGTCGCCGGCAGCAACGGCATCAAGCAGGGCTGAAATCCGTTTGCCTTCCACATGCCCCACTACTGAAATGACCCCGGAAGCGCCGCCTGCCATAAAGTAAAAATTTAACCCGTCGTCGCCGCTGTACCATTCCAGTCCGGTGCGCCGCATAGCCTGGATACCCGCGCTCACGTTGCCGGTCGCGTCTTTCACGCCCCGCACGCGCTCCAGTCGGGCCAGCCGGTCCATCGTCTCGGGGGCAATGTGCACCCCGGTGCGACCGGGAATGTCATAGACCAGAATGGGCAGGTCGCTTTCCTCGTGAACCGCCTGGAAGTGGGCGACAATGCCGTCTTGGGAGGGCCGATTGTAGTAGGGGGCGGTCACCAGCAATCCATCGGCGCCGTTCTGAGCCGCCGAGCGCACCATCGCGACCGTGTGGGCCGTATCGTTGGAACTGACCCCGGCGATGACTTTGATGTCGGGGCCTACCGCACGGCGGACAGTTTGCAACAGCTGGGCTTTTTCGTCTAAGTGCGTGGCGGGCGCTTCCCCCGTGGTGCCGGAAACCAAGATGGCATCGCAGCCGGAGTCCACCAGGTGCTTCGCCAAGCGAGCGGCGGATTCGTAATCCACCGAACCATCCGCATGGAAAGGAGTCACCATCGCTACTGAAAAACGCCCAAAAGTACTCATGCAGTCATCTTAAGCGCTTTGTTCACATGATGGAAGCTACGTCCGCCATGTGGACGCGGGGTTTGGCGGAACCTCCGGGGACAGTTTTATTCCCCCGGCCCCAACCGCACCTCGATGGTGGCACGTTTCGCCAGTTCAGCCGCCCAATCCCGCACTTGTGCGGCGGTGACGGCCTGCATCTGGTCCAGCTTCGTGGCCAGCGGGATATAGGCCTCGCGCAGGATTTCGGCATGAGCCAGGCGATTGGCACGCACAGTGTTATCCTCCAAACTCAGCAGGGTGGCGCCGCGCAGTTGCCCTTTGGCTCGGGCTAGTTCGTCCGCGGGGATTGGGTTGGTGGCGATTTCCTCCAGCTCGGCATGCAGCAGCGCCGCTACCTCATCCACATTCGCCGGATTGCAGGTCGCGGTCACCCCGAAACTGCCCGCGTCCCGGTGCGACGAGTTGAACGCGTAAGTGGTGTAGGCCAGACCGCGTTTTTCCCGGATATTTTGGAACAGACGCGAGCTCATTCCCCCGCCCAGCACGGTGTTCAGCACATTCATGACGGGCATATTCGCGTCCGCTACCCCCGGTCCTGGTCCGCCAATAATGATGCGGCTTTGTTCAAACTTTCCTGCGACTTGGAACACCCCGGATTCGGGTTTCCATGCACCCTGACCAGCCGCGTTGAGACTGTTTCCGCAACGGTCGGCGGGGCTACTCAGCGGAACGGCTGCCACGGTGTTGAAGTCTAGGGCGGGCTGGGCTGGGTCGGGCGCGGATTGCCATTGCGGCCACGGGGAATCGGGACGGCGCAGAGCCCGCGCCACCAGTTCACACACCTGGTCGTGACTGATGTCTCCTGCGGCCGCCACCACCAGGCGATCCGGGGCATATCCGGCCTGGTAGTGAGCCACTATGGCCTCCAGAGTGTCGGCTTTTACCGATTCAATCGTGCCGCCAATGGGACGCCCCAGCGGATGCGCCGGAAAAACCCGGCGGGTAAATTCGTCAAAAGCCTGTTCGCTGGGGTTATCCAGCGCCATCGTCAGCTCGTCGAGGATAATGCCGCGTTCCATCTCAAAATCGGCGGCATTGAGCAAGGGCGCGCACAGCATATCCATCAAAACATCAATGGCCATAGGCACGTCCTCGCCCAAAACTTCGGCATAGTAGTGGGTGCATTCCCGGCCGGTAGCAGCGTTGGAATCACCTCCCACCGCGTCAAATTCCATCGCTATCTGATGGGCGGTGCGCCGCGGGGTTCCTTTAAATAAAAGGTGTTCCAAGAAGTGCGTGGAGCCCCGCGCCCCCTCAATCTCGTCACGAGAGCCGCGCGCGACCCACAGTGCCACGGTAGCGGCACGGGTGCCCAGCATATGTTCGGTGATAACCCGCGTTCCTCCGGGCAAAATCGTGCGACGAATGGCCCCGTCCTCCAGGGTCACATCCGCCCCGGGAGCACCTGCGGGCAGCGCTGGTAGCGGACACGCAACAGATTTCAAATCAGTCATAGTTACCCAATTTTACTAGACTAGGAGTCATGTCCTCGCACAACCTTGGCAAACAGGAAAAACCCGGCGACCCCGATCAGTCCCCCGCAAACGCAAAACCGGAGGGAGAACCTCGTGCGGGCAACAATCCTCGCGACAAATATGGAAAAGCCCCGGCGCGAAAACAATCCCTGTGGCGCTCCACCGCTGACGTGTGGCCGTTCGTAGTGGGGTCTTTCGGGTGCGCGCTGGCGGCGTACTTTTTGACCTATGCCGGTTCCGCCTATGAACAACCGAACTCGCTGACCACCGGAGCGACCGTCACGTTGATGATGGCCGGGTCTTGTGTGCTGGCTGCCACCGTGGGCCTGGTTCACCTGGCGTTTTCTGTGTCCGCAAAAGTGTTGTGGGCTATCGGGGCTGGTCTGGGCTTGGTGCTGTCGGTGGTGGCTTTCGTTGTGGCAGGAATGCAGGCCGCGCCCGGTTTTGTGTTTTGCGTGGCGTTCCTGGTGCTATGCGTGCCGGGATACTTCCTGGGTCGGCGCGCTGACGACTACCGCGCCCAGTTCCCCAAACGCAGCCATTTCCTGGGCGACTGGGACTAAAACGGACTAAAGCCGCGAGTTTTGGCCGCAAAAACGGCCTTCTCGGGATGCCGGTCGATGTAAAATTCCCTCATAAGCAGGTTGTTTTACGGAAAGTGCGGTGCAGAAATGACTGTTAGTTCCCAGCGAAAGTTCCTTTGTGGTCTGGCCGGGGCGGCGCTCCTCGCCGGAATGGGTGTTCCGGCAGCCAACGGGGCGAATCCCGAGGATCGTCTGGCCGGTCCCGACCGGGTGGCCACTTCTCTGGCGGCATCAGCCTATGGTGAAGCCAACACGGTGTACTTGGCGGCGCCGAACGGAATTCCCGATGCTATCACCGCCGGAGCTTTGCCGGGACGTATCGTCTATGGCGACCCTTGGGGTGGTGATACGTTTGGCCGAGTCAACTTTCTGCGCCAGATGGATACTCATCGGCTGGCTTATCTCGGCGGCCCCGGTCTGTGGGGTGTCACCCCAGCGGGGCTCAATGTCGCTTACCCGCCCGATTACCGTGTCGAAGCGGCCCAGATTCAAGGCGCGGATCGCTATGAAACCGCGGCTCTGCTCTATGACCGTTGGGTTGAACTCAATCATCATCCGCGCAATATCTCGGTATTGATCGCTAACGGTGGCTCTATGGTCGACGCGTTGGCGGCCGGGGCTTTGGACACCCCCATCCTGCTGGTGCAACCTGACGGAACCATCCCCGCCGCGACTCTGAAACGTTTGCAGCAAGGCGGGATTACTCAGATTACCGTGCTGGGCGGAACAGGCGCCATACCCGTGGCCACCACCCAGCAGTTGAGCAAATTCGTTTCGGGAGGCACCCCGACCCCGCCGACCACCAAGACTTCTGAAGGCAACTCGGGACCGGTGGAAGTCCCCGCGGCCGACACCCCCAAGACCGCGGAAAACATCGCCCGCTGGCAAAAGACCCTGCAAAATTACACGGAACTGTCCAAACCAAACGGAGAGATTGCTCAAAAAATTTCGGCCTCTTCGCAGTGGATTAAGTTTGGTGCGGAAGCTGAGAAATATACCCGCGAAACCATCGAGGATAATTGGTCGAAATTCCTGTTTGGGATTGACTATTCCAAGTACAATTCGGTTGCCGACCTATATAACGACAACAAAGCCAGCGCGAACCGGTTCCTGTCCTCCGTGGCGAGGTCCGGCTACTATGGAGCCGACATCTCCTTGCCCCACAACCTGGCGACTTTTGAGGAAGTCGTCACACAGTACGGCAAATACTTCGGGGTCAACTACTCTTGGCTCGATGATACGTTCCTGTCCGACCTGCGGGAATCTTTCAAGTTGGAATTCGACACTTACCTGCATCGCGGCATCACCCCCGGGTCGTGGACCATGGCCGGTTCGGTCATCAACGGGACTTATGACTATCAAAAGTGGCCGCTGGGGTTGGCTCCGCTGGTGTTTGAGCGCTACCAGACGTTCTGGCAAGAGCGCCTGCCCCAGTACCGCGCCGCGATTCCCAAGATTCAAGCCTGGTTGAACTCGGCTGGGGTTCCCGCAGCCACGCCTGCTCAGAGCGACCCGACCAATATCAAGCGGATTGGCGGAGCGGATCGCTTCGAGACGGCTCGCCTGCTGGCCCAAGCCCGTTCCAAGAAAACCTTGGGCTACAACAAGTCCCCGATTCAACACATCTACCTGGTCAATGGCACGGCTCTGGCCGATGCTGCCGTCGCCGGGTCGCTCAAGAACGGGGTGGTCCTGCTGGTTAACGGGAACAGTTTGCCGGAAGCCACGACTTTGGCGCTGCGTGACCTCTATGCCTCCCACGGTGCCGGTCTGCGTATCTTGGCAGTTGGCGGGACCGCGGTCGTTTCTGACCGGGCTATTGATGCCGCCAAGACCCTGGTGCGCTAAACCCTGCGGGGAAACCTGCGTGAGCTTGCAACCCTCATCGGGCGGGTCCGGGCGTCGCCGGGCTACGACCGACTTCAAAAGGACGTCCGCCCGCGCAAGGCGTCAAGCTGACGGCGTTCCTTTTTGGTCGGCCGCCCGGTGCCGCGCGGTCGATAAATGACGGCCGCATTAGCGGGATTCGTCAAGCGTTGTGGGGTGACGTCCTCGTAACATTTCACGGCTTCAGGCGCCCCCACGCGCTTGGGAATCAGGGCTTTTACCTTGAGGACGCGGTCGAAACCCGCGACCCGCAGCCGTACTTCATCCCCCACTCGTACCGCGCTGGAGGCCTTCGCACTGACTCCGTTGATTTTCACGTGCCCGGCGCGCGCCGCCGCGGTGGCCAGAGAGCGCGACTTCACCTGTCGCACCGCCCACAACCACACGTCAACACGCATTTTTTCCATTCCCCCAGTCTACCCGCAGCTGGGATTTTCGGCTGAAAACCGGGAGAATCTGGCGAAGCTGCGGACCCTAGCGGGGTCGGGATTCGCAGCCCACCCCGTCGTGATCCCCGTCAAATTTGTCTCGGAATCCCGGATCCTGCGGGGTGATGGGCCGACCCAGGATTGCCCAGACTTCCCGGCAGTTGGCGTAGCTGGCTCCCGAGCCACCTGGCGCCCCGGGCTGCGGCGCGGGGTTTGCCGCGGGAGGGGCCGCGTCCTGCGGCGAGGCTGGCTGGTCTGGCGGGACGGATTCCGGCACGGTCCCGGAGGGCACGGCCACCCCACTGTCGGCAGGCAGTGCCTGGCCGGGACAATTGCTCAAGATACGTACCATCGCGTCACGTTCAGCTTCAGTCACCCACAGCCGATACTTCGCTTTGACCGCAATCTGGCGCGACACGTAGGCGCACCGGAAGCCCTTATGCGGCGGCAGCCACGTTGCCGCGTCACCGTCCGATTTTTGCTGGTTGAGCCGGCCGTCTACCGCCAGCAGGTTCAACGGATCGTTCGCCAGGGTTTCGCGATGCGCGGCAGTCAAGGCTTGGGCGCCTTTCTGCCACGCATCGGACAGGGCGACCACGTGGTCAATCTGGATGGCAGAGGCTTGTGACTTATCAAAATACCTGGTTTCCCCGGAATAGGGCTCCGCCAAAATACCGCTCAACACCACGCATCCGCGTGTGTTCGCGCGCCAGGTTTTGTTGGTCAAATCGCGGTTCAGGATGTCGTTGCGGGTGTCGCAGCCGTTCCGGTCGACATCGCGCCACCTCTGGCCGAATTCCGCGCGCCGATACCCGGTTTTCGGCGCCCGCCCTTTCACCGGCAAGGTCGCCAGCACTGTCGCGGCGTCCCCGGACGCTTCCGGCGTGGGGGTGGCGGCGGAACTGGGTTCAACAGTGATTTCTGGGGTCTGCGTGGGGGCAGTGTCAGAAAGCGTGGGGGTGGGTTCCGCGGTGACGCGCGGCGCTTTGGTGGAAACGGTTGGGCTAGCAGAGACAGTAGGCTCAGAATCGCTGGCTTTGCTCCCCAGCGCGTTACCGCATGCCACCACGGCGAACAGCACTCCCGCTCCCACCAGCAGCTTCTTGGTTTTGCTGAATTTGGGCGGGGTCTGAGCTGGCCCGTTCGGCGCCGCCGGGGTTCCTTTCACAGCCTCATTTTAAAGCGCAGACGGGCTTTTTGGGTTATAGGACAATAATTGTTGATTTTGATTTCTGGTAGTCCTGTCGGTATGGGGTTTGGTGGTGGAGGTCTTGCCATTGGATGGTGGTGCCCCAGAC